>scf_100010_pt4 | contig 29341 bp, 44 predicted proteins | sample Micenr1anaerobic_FD_49594 | JGI IMG/M metagenome (IMG submission 49594) | reverse complement strand
CTTCGATATACAAGAAAACTTGATAGCCTCTTTTTTCAAATGCTTTCGCCAAGCCCTGAGAACAATACTGCATGACGGTTGTTAAGCGACGACTAGGAATGGCTATCCGTATCGGTTCGCCATCCACAACGACCGGTTTTTGCGCTTTTGCTTTTAGCGTTAATAGCTCGGTAATCTCCCGCCGTTTTTTATTGATGGCATCCATAGCATTGGTCACATCCTCCTGCAAAGCGAGTTTCAACTCTTCTTCCAAATCATAGGGCATTTCAACCTTTTCAGGCAGCCGCAGTTTGGATAGGGTAAAAAAATCGACAAAATCATGTAATTCGACGTGAACCAGGTTTTCAATGCCATGCTCCGGCAACTCGCCCCGGTAATAACACACTTGCAGGCCGTCGATGGTTGGATGCTTGCAATAAACCCGGTTTCTTTGCTTTGCGGCATTGAGCGCCAATAAAGGGTCGATAAAATAGGTATCGACATGAATAGATTCGTCTATCCTGTATTTACTGCGATATTGTTTAATTTCTTCAATAACATCGGCAGGCATCTCATTGAAATGCACTATGCCATCCTGGGAAATGGCAATGACTTGCGGTATCGGCAACCGGTTATGCGAAAAAAACATCACAAAATCATCAGCCGGTACCTGGACAAAATTATCCAGCACTATATCGGTTAGCGGCCCATCGTAATAACAATACGCTAAGCGCTCGCCGCCTTGCGCATCGACGATTTTATTTTGTTTTGCCGCTGCCGAATAAGCGTCTTCTATATTAAGGAAAAATATGTCCTTAACTGAATTATCTTGCCGATCTTCTCTGCCTGCTTGAACCATCGCTTGTCTCGCGTTACAACCGCATCAAATAAAATTAATAGGTTCCGGCGGATTTTTAACATCCCTCAGAAAACCGTTCGTGCTGAGTCCTTCGATCACGCTCAAGTCGAACGGAATTTTGGAATGCTCAATAACTACTTTTTCAAGATTAACACCCGCTGTTCGTCGTATAAGAAATATTGTGTAATCGCCTATAAAAATAGGTATTTGATTTGTTGGGTCACGCCGAGACTTGACAGTCGCCGAACGCTGATTTACCGAGTAAGGACTTTAGCGCCGATTTCTCAATAAAATGGTCGACAGCCGCATCGTAAGTAAAATTTTTCGCCAGCACTGTTGACGATTTAGCGGGCCGCAAGCGGTTATCGATAATATTTTTAAATCGTCTTCGGTTTTGAAAAACAGGCAATAATCGTCCCAATGCGGCTTTTCCGCGACATCCCGGCAATCGTAGACTAGCGGAATACAGCCGCAGGCGGCAACCTCGGCAAGACGCTGGGAATTGATTTCAAACGCATGAGAGACAATCGCATAAGTCGCCGAACGATACACATCGGCAACATCAACACCGTGTTGTAGCTCACCCAGAAAAAAAGGCGCAACCAGCGGATTCTGATCCCAATAACGTCCGTAAATTTCCACCGGCAATGTTGAATGCTGACAAAGCCACCTTACCGGATAATCCCTGATCACATAAAATAGCAACTTCCAAAACACCAACTCATAAGTCAAAGATGAGCGCTCAGCGATACGCGTTACCGTCTGCTCATCAAAACGTCCGCCCCGATTTAATATTTCAACCAATTCTTCAATGACTTGCTGTTGCTGATTGTTATCGAAGTCAACTTGCGTCAAATAAGAAGTACCGACAAAAACAATTTTCTGCTGCCGTTGACGATTATCATCCGAATAAAAAATGTCTTCATCGATAACAAAGTGCTGGCGTTCCACGTTTTCGGCGCCGCACTGCTTAAGATACCGATCAAAAATCGGCGAAACAGAAAAATTAAAATCATTCTTCCGCCAATTTAACAACTGTTGGTTTTTATTTCCGAGATCGGATCCTGCCACCAAATAATATTGATGACATCGTCATGATAAAAAGTGTTACGCAAGCTATTGATATAGACGACGACATGCGGATTGAAATCGATAAATCTATTCAGAAAGTCGATGTAATTATGGACTTCCATGTCATTCGCTTCGATATAAAAGAGGACTTGATAGCCTCTTTTTTCAAATGCTTTCGCCAAGCCCTGGGAACAATACTGCATGACGGTTGTTAAGCGACGACTAGGAATGGCTATCCGTATCGGTTCGCCATCAACAACGACCGGTTTTTGCGCTTTTGCCTTTTGAGTTAATTGCTCAATAAGCGCGACCCGCTTTTTAGTGATCGCATCCAGAGCATTCGCCATATCCTCTCGTACAGCGCGTTTTAACTCTTCTTCCAAATCATCGGGCATTTCAACCATTTCAGGCAACCGAAGTTTGGATAGGATAAAAAACTCGACCAGATCATGTAATTCGACGTGAACCAGGTTTTTGATACTATGCTCCGGCAACTCGCCCCGGTAATAACACAGTTGCAGGCCGTCTATGGTCGGATGCTTGCAATAAACGCGGTTTCTTTGCTTTGCGACATTAAGTGCCAATAAAGGGTCGACAAAATAAGTATCGAAATGAATATATCCGGCTAAGTATTTAGTTCGATATTGTTTAACTTCCTCGATAACATCGGCAGGCACCTCATTAAAATGCACTACGCCATCCTGGGAAATGGCAATGATTTGCGGTACCGGCAACCGGTTATGCGAAAAAAACTTAATAAAATCGTCAGCCGGCACCTGAATAAAATTATCCAGCACTATATCGGTTAACAATCCGTCATAATAGCAATATTGTAAGCGCTCGCCGCCTTGTTCATCGACGATTGTATTTTGTTTTGCCGCTTCCGAATATGCGTCTTCTATATTAAGGAAAAAATGTCCTTAACTAAGTTGACTTGCCGATTTACTTCGCTTCCCTGAGTCATCGCTTAAAACCATTAAATGAAATTAATGTGCTCAGGCGGGTTTTTTAAATCCCACAGGAATTTGTTGACATAATCCTGCCGACAGCCAATCGCGCAATCCTTATGCACATCCACCGATTCGGAAACATCCTTATGCACCTGCCAGTAACGTTCGCCATGGGTAATCAAATCGTATAAGGAATCCTGATGTAAATCGCCGATATAAAAGCGTTCTTTATTAAAGAAAGGCCCGCAGGGATAGATTTTGCCATTGCCGGAAATTTGCAATAAAAACGGCGTACCGAAACATTGATCGTATTTTCGGTAACCGTCTTTATACAGATTGGTTTCGCCGGCAGCGTTGATTTTGTTCCATTTCACCTGCACGACATAATTGTCGTTGCTGAATTTTTCGGCCTGTTTCAAAACATCGCCGATTTTCAAATAAGCGTCATAATCGATGCCTATTTCCTTGTATTCGGAATCCGAGCACTGCTTGATCACGAAATAATCCACACCCAATTCGGCGCCCAATTCGGCTTCCGCCAATACCTCATCGAAACATTCGGGGATCAGCACCATTTGCAAGCCCAGCGTGCATTTGTAGTTATTTGCCTTTTTAATTTTCACCAGCTCCCGGATGTTATCGATCAACAAACGGAAGTTGTTTTCGCTGGACTGATGCACGCGGCGAAAGCCTTCCGGGGTGCCTGCGGACAGATTGAAACGAATATAGCTCATGTTTTTCAGCAAATCGTGCGCCCTGTCCATATCCAACAACAGGCCGTTGGTGGCCATCGAGGTATCGATGCCGAACTCGGCGGCCAGCACCGTGGCATCGTAAAGAGCGGGATTGAGCGTCGGTTCGCCGTCGCCGATAAAGCCCAGCGACTTAACCCCGAGCTTGCCGCAATCCTCGATGAATTGCAGTAGCGCTTCGCGGCCGATCATGGTGCCTTTGGTCATGTTCTGCACGACTGCATAGCAGTACAGACAGGCCGTATTGCAGAATTTGGTCAACCCCATGTCGATATGCACAGGCGCGAAACGCTGACCGTTTTGCCAGGCCTGAATCCGATCCAGGTGATGAAGCATTTTATGACCGTCGAAACGGAAACGTTCCTTCTGGGTTCGGAAGCTGGGCCCGGTAAATTGATTCGGCACCGATTTATCATACTCACTATTTTCTTCCAGTCTAACAATGCCTTGCTGGTCGTCATGCACAACGGTTTCCAGCTTCTGACCCGGCAGCTTAGTCAGCTGACTGGTGTCGATCACCTGGTATTCGCTGTTCGACAAGGCACTGCGGTCAACAATCCGGTTGGAGGTGCGTAACTTGTGCCCAGGCTGGCTGAACATTGGAACGTTATCGGGTATTGAGGTTACAACGGAGTTGCCGAAACGGTTGGTTGGGTCGTCTTTAGCCATGATCTAATATTTTTCTCTGTTAGTTAAAAAGGACCGGCGAAACTGCGGTCAGGCAAGTCTTTTGCCAAATCGGATTGCAATTCCATTGTTACTATCTGTTTTAGCGACTGCTTGCCCAACATCTCCAGCACCGCAGCCGCGATTTCTTCCGCACCGGGATAATAATGATTGGCCATAAAGTGTGAGGTCGGCACCGGATGATTGGGATAAGCGATCAACCGCGGCGGTTGTCGCAAATGTTGCCCATGCGACTGAAACAGTTCGGAGAGCAGCTTATGCGCCATCGACGCTGTTTCCGGCGCACAATCCGCCACCAGCAACAAACCGGTCTTGCTGATTGACCGGGCAACGCTATCGACATCCAGCGGCGTCAGACAGCGCATGTCCACCACCTCGGCATCGACGCCGTGTTTTGCCAACACGGTCGCCGCTTTCAGCGCTTCTATACTCATGTGCGAAAACGCCGCCAAGGTAATATCGCCGCCTTGCCGCAACAGCGCCGCGCCGGTCAACGCAGTGCGCGAGCTATTTTTATCGACCTCGCCTTGGATATGGTGCAACCAGCGATGCTCAATATACAGTACCGGATTATTATCGGCGATAGCGTCCAGCATGAAGTGATAGGCATCGCCCGCTGTAGTCGGCATCACCACTTTTAAGCCCGGCACTTGCGCAAACATGGCTTGCAAACTCTGCGAATGCTGCGGTCCCTGCCCCCAACCGCGACCGACGATGACTCTGATCACTAGCGGCACCTGCTGCTGTCCGTCGAACATGTAACGCCACTTGGCGGCGTTGTTAACCAATTGATCGACCGACAGCAAGGCAAAATCGATGCGCTGATGCACCAGCACCGGCCGCATACCGGCCAGCGCCGCACCGATGCAGATACCGGTCATGCCGTTTTCGGCCAACGGCATGTCCAATACCCGCTCCGCGCCGTACTTCTCGCGCAAACCCTGCGTGGTGGCAAAAATGGTTTTCGGGTCCGGTACGCCTTCGCCGATCAGGATCATCTCAGGATATTGGGTCAAGCCATCATCCAAAGCTTCGCGTATCGCCTCGCCATAACTCATTACCGTAACATCACGCATACAGATGCAGCCCCATGCTGTCGATAGATGGACGACTGCCTCGCAGCGCCCACTGAAAAGCCTGTTCAATTTCATCGGCAAGCGACGCTTCCATTGCCGTCAGCTCCGACTCGTCGCTTAACCGCTTATCCAGCAAAGCCTGCCTCGTTTGCAACAAGGGGCAACGCAGCTTCCAGTCCGCCAGTTCGCCCGGACTGCGATAGCCCAGCTCATCGTCTTCGTTGGGTCCGCAATGTTCCGGCCAGCGGTGCGTATGCAATTCCAGGAACTGCGGCCCTTGCCCGGCGCGGGCATTGGCAACGGCGGCTTGCGCCAGCGCATACACCTGTTCAACGCTGTTGCCGTCGCCGCTGGCAGCCTGTAAGCCGTGAGCGGCCGCTATCTTATAAATGTCGCGCTCGGGCTGGCGTTCCGCTAACGGCGTCATCACCGAATATTGATTGTTTTCGCAAACAAACAGCAACGGCAATTTTTTCAACGCTGCAAAATTCATGGTTTCGTGCATCACGCCTTCTTCAAAACAACCGTCGCCGAAAAAAATCACCACCACATTGGTCGCTTCCGGCGTCTGTTCGGCCCAGGCATAACCGCCTGCCAATGGCACGGTACCGCCGACTATCGGCGTGGAAGCGATAAAACCGGCAGCCAAATCGGTCAAATGCATTGAGCCGCCGCGACCGCCGCAGCAGCCCTCGGCAAAACCGTACAACTCGGCAAGCAATCGACGCAAATCGCCGCCCTTGGCCAAATAATGGCCATGCCCCCGATGGTTGCTGAACACTTTGTCTTGCGTCGTCAAATGCGCGCTGATGCCGACCGCGATGGCTTCTTCGCCGATACAAAGATGAGTCGGACAACGCATTTCCTGCTGCTGATAACGCTCGGCAATCGCCTGTTCGACTCGGCGAATACGAAGCATTTGGTAGTAGAGCCGCTTTAAATCGGCACTGGCTGAGTTCATGGCAGTCATTTCAACAAGGTGGTGATGTATTTGAACAAGGCGACCGCCCTGACCGGCTCGCGGTTACAGACAATCTGCACATCCAGCGCTGCGGCAACGCTACCGGCAAACAAGGCCTGCTCCGGCTCCAAACCGCCGGCCAGACACAGTCCGGCTACCGATAAAAACGCATCGCCCGCCCCTATTCTGTCCACCACTTGCGAGGACAGCGCCGGAATTTTATAAGCGGTTTTGTCATTATCCAGCATCAATGCGCCTTTGGTGCCTCGGGTAATCGCGACATGCTTGGCTCGCAGCTTGTCGGCCAGTTGCCCGGCAAGTTCTTCAATCGCGCCGTTTCTGTCATGCACAGCCAGCCGTAATTCCGGCTCGTTTAGCGATAAGAAATCGGCATTGGGGTAACGGGTAATCAGATGGTAACCGCGATTGCCGCTATTGACCTGGGCATTGACCGCCAGGTATTTCGCGCCTTTAGCCAGCGCCTCCACCATTTCATTAGAGATGAAGCCGTTGCCGAAATCGGGCACGATCACCGCGTCGTAGTCGCCAAGATGCCGATCCAGCCAAGCGACGATCTTGCCGTTGGTTTCCTCGGGTAGCGGCGCATCGTTATAGAAATACACTTCAAACAGCTTGGCGATGTCGGCATCGACATAGCGGCGCTTGACGATGGTTGGTCGATCCTGGCTGAAGAAAAATACCGGTTCGATGGCCGGATTCAGATTGCTGCGGATAAAATCCTCATGACTTTGGGTCGCACCCAAGCCGGTCAGCAAGGTCACATTACCGGCAAATTCGGCGACATGATTGGCCACCGCAATTGCGCCGCCGGCAAAACGTTCGTAATCGTTGTATTTGACCGCAAACACATTGCCCTTGCCGGTCTGGCCCAGCGGCGAGGTGTAATGATATTCGTCGATGATCGCTTCGCCGACCACCAGCACCTTGAGCCCGCTTAAGCCTTTCAACTTGCCGATAATGTCCGCAACCCCAACCGTTCCCTTGAATTGATCGAGATAGGCGGAAATTTCCGGCGAAAACACCTCGAAATATTCGTTCAGCAGGCGGGTCGAGCTGGAGGTCAGTTCATCGGTAAATAGAATCCGGCCGCCGTGACGTTCAACGGCGTCTTTTTCATGCTGGATATTGCCGGTGATGTCGTCGCTGGTGCTTTTGTAGTCGCTGCCTTTCACATACAGATCGGGTTTGACCTGATCCAGCACCTCGACCGCAGTCACTGCATGATTAATCGCCACTCGGTCGACACAGGCCAACGCGGCGATGTTTTCGGCGCGCAGATGTTCGTTGAACACCGGTCGCCCCGGCCCTTTGTTGACGAACTCGTCGGCGGTGACGCTGACCAGCAAGCTGTCTGCCTGCCTGGATCCGCTTTGCAAATGGCGGATATGGCCGATGTGCAGCAGATCGAAAGTGCCGTGACACAAGGCCACGGTTTTGCCTTGGGCTTTTAACTCGGCGGAACGTTGCGCCAGTTGATCAATAGATACGATTTTTTCCGTGGACATTTAACATTAGTTCCTGATGAGATGATCGGTAATATGGTGCAACACGAACAAATGCCCCAGCTCGACCATGCCGTAATGGTCGCTGTCCAGCCAGCAGTTCCAACGCCCCAGCTTGCGGAGCGGATTATCGGCCTTAAAACCGCTCAGCGTCATAACCGCCAAGCCTTTGGCATTGGCGGCCTGCACGGCATTGATAATGTTCAGCGATTGCCCGGAGCTGCTGATAGCAATCAGTAAATCGTCGGCATTGGCAAAGGCGGCGATTTGTTTGGCGAAGGCCTGCTCGTAACCGAAATCGTTGGTAAAACAGGTCAACGGCGCTGCTTCGTGCAAGGTCAATGCGCACAAGCCGCCGACATTGCGCAGGTCGGTAATCACATGACTGGCAATCGCCGCGCTGCCGCCGTTGCCCAGTACCATAATCTTGGCCTGCTGCTCGCGGACTCTGGCTAACTCGGCCAGCATCTGCTGAATCACCGCTTCGCCGTCCAGCGTTTGTCCCTGGTGATCGGTAAAAATGCTGTCTCGTCAGCAACTGTGCGAATTGTGATGCCGCTTGTCCTATAGCCATCTGCCGCCTCCTTATTTGTCGAGATATTTAAACCAATCGGCCGTGGCATCGGCGATCGAAGCCGAAGTCCACAGCGGCGCGTTTTCCCAGTAATCGATATGGGCCATCATGTTAGCAACGCCCTGCTCGAAACTGACTTGCGGTTGCCAGTCCAATTTCTCCTTGATCTTGCCGGTATCGGCAAAGGTGCAATCCGGCTCGCCTGGCCGCTTGGGAATGTATTCGATAGCGCCGCCCAGAAGCCCGACCAGATGGTTAACGCTGTAAGTGCCGCCGCTGCCGACGTTCATGATTTCGCCGCAAATATCCGAGTTGGCCGCTGCGATAAACGCATTGGCGACATCGGTAACGTAGGTAAAGTCGCGGGTTTGCGTGCCGTCGCCCACCACGGTAAACGGCTTGTTGTTGATCTTTTGCGCCAAAAACACCCCGAACACTGCGCCATAAGCCCCGGTGGTACGGGCATGAGGGCCATAGACGTTGAACAATCGCAACGACACGACCGGCAGTTGATACAGCTGAGCCCAATGCATCACCAATTCCTCGCCCAGATATTTGGTCAGCGCATAAGGATATTGCGGTTTGATGGCGGCGGTTTCAGGCGTAGGAAATTGCTCGGCCAGTCCATAGCAGGACGACGATGCGGCATAGACGAAGCGCTTGACGTTAGCGGCCCGTGCCGCTTCCAGCACGTTAAACGTGCCGCTGACATTGGTTTCGTAATAGGCGCGCGGTCGCTCGATAGACGGCACGATGTCGGCCAAACCGGCCAGATGAAATACCCAATCGACATCGGCGAATAACGGCATGATCGCTTCGGCATCGCGGATGTCGAGTTGATGAAACTCGAAGTTGGGCTGATCGAGCAGGTCGGCGATAGTCTCCTTGCGGCCTCCTGAAAGATTATCGATCACCTTTATTTCGTGACCTTGCCGCCACAATTCGCGACTTAAATGGCTGCCGATAAAGCCCGCACCGCCTGTAACCAGTACTTTCATGTTCCCCACCTAGATAAAGTTGATATGGGCAGGTTGCTGCGCCGTTAATTTGTCGAGATATTGATTGACCGCTTCCATCCGGCAATTTTTACGGCATTGGCCTATGTCCAGTTCCTTAGTGATGTACTGCCAGTTTTGCTGTCTTTTCTCGCCTTCCCAGATTTCTTGGAACGACTGTTGATGGATATTGCCGTAAGCGAAGCGTTTATCGGTCAGATAGGCGCTGCAACCGTAAACTTCGCCGTCGGCCATAATGTAGGCCCAGAAATACGGGGTGGCGTGACAGGTTTTATAGCGTTCAGTCTCGGATGTGGAATAGTTTTTCATACTCTGTTCGCGAAAAATCACGTTAAAGCCGTCGCTGTTGAATTTTTCCAGCTCTTCGGCCATACCCAGCAGATTGTCGTAACGCAGGCTTTCGTAGCGACGGGTTTCGCTGGACAGATGCTGGGAATAGGGTTTGACCACCAGATAATCCAGGCCGATGTCGCGGCAGATGGCCGCCAGCGTCGTCACTTCCTCCCGGTTTTCCGGGAGCAGCAGGATTTGCGCGCCCAGGGTGCATGACAATTGCTCGGCTTTTTTATGGGCGACGGCGCGGCGCAGATTGTTCAGCACCAAGTCGAAGTCCGAAGCTTTGGTCTGATGAATCGCGGCATAATTCTCGGCGCTGCCGGCATTCAAGGACACCTTGATCCACGACACCAACGGCAGCGACTGCTCGACAAAACGCGGGTTCATCAAGGTGCCGTTAGTGGTGAAGGAGACGTCAATGCCGGCGTCGACGGTCAGCCTGACGATTTCGTTGATCTCCTTGTGTAACATCGGTTCGCCTTCACCGGCGTACATGATGCTCTTCACGCCCAACCGGCCCATTTCGGCCAGACGATCGGCCAGAATTTTTACGTCCAGCCGTTGCGCCTTGTAGCCGATATAATCGACCGCGCAAAATGTGCAACGGTGATTGCAGGCGCCGACCGGCGATACCTCCATATAGATGGGATACACGGCTTTGGCGTGCTGCCAGTCGTGCTTACTGTCCAACCACTGCGCCACTCGCTGCGGGTGATACACCAGTTTGTGGCTGTCTACGCCGTAATTATCTGCCATGTTTTTGTCGTTTTTCAGTAACTCTAAATTTAAAAAGCTTATTTTATCGAACTCTTACAATGAACCTTCATAACTTCTCACTACCTTCGGGGCATAGGCATAACCGGGGTCAATGCAGGACTGAAACCTGATTACTTATCCCTGATTCAGATCATTACAAAGGAATATCGTAAGACTTACCTTTCCGCCGCTTTTTCAATGACTTGAACTCTCTGAGTAACACCACACACCAAAGTATATGGTATGGTATCGGCACATCGGGCAATTTCTTCAATCGGCAAGCCCTCGCCCCATAAGGTCACCAAGTCACCGGGCTTTGCATGCCCCTCGGCTTCCAGATCAACAGTAATCATATCCATTGAAACCCTGCCAATAAGCGGGACGCGTCGGCCATTAACCAGTACCGGCGTTCCGACTTTGGCATAACGGGGATAACCGTCGCCATAACCTATCGCCACAACGCCCAGTGTTGTAGGCTTCTCACAGATCCAGCTGCCGCCGTAACCGACTGTATCGCCCGCTTCGATTTGCTTGACCGCAATTAACCGTGAATGCAGTTCCATAACCGGCCTCAGCCCCAGCTGTCGGCCTGTTGAATCAGGAAACGGCGATATGCCGTGCAGCATAACACCGGGGCGCACCCAATCGGTTAACGATTGTTCCCAGCCCAATATACCTGCCGAGTTAGCCATGCTCCGCTCACCGGAATATCCGCTAATCGTTTCATTGAATAGATTGATTTGCCTTAAGGTTTTATCGTCATTGATGTCATCGGCACTGGCAAAATGCGTCATCAGATTGATCGGCTGTTTTACCAAAGCGCACCGCGTTAAACGCTGATAGACAGAATCAAATTCTTTTGCCTTGAAACCCAGCCGGTTCATACCGGTATCGAGCTTTAACCAAACCGCACAAGCCCCGGATTTTGTTTCTGCTTCAAAAATTTCCAGCTGGGTTAAGGAGTGCACCACGGCATCCAGTTGGTAATGCAGCAATTCGTCTAACTCTTCGGCGCAGGTAAATCCTTCTAACACGGCAATCCTGTGTTTGAATCCCGCTTTACGCAACCGAATGCCTTCATCAACTCTGGCGACGGCAAAGGCATCGGCCTGTTGCAAGGCTTCGGCAATACGCAGCATGCCATGTCCGTAACCGTTGGCCTTGATGACCGCCATAACCTTGGCATCCGGCGCACAGCTGCGTACTTTGGCTAAGTTATGCTGAACCGCATCCAGATTGACTACCGCATAAGCTGCCGGGGTCATTCATAATCCCCGCCGGTATAGGTTCCCGCAAAATTCTCAAACCGGGTATATTGCCCCAGAAAGGTGAGCCTGACGGTTCCCAGCGGGCCGTTACGCTGCTTGCCGATGATGACCTCGGCGATGCCTTTGTCCGGGCTGTCTTCGTTATACACTTCGTCCCGATACACGAACACGATCAAATCGGCGTCCTGCTCGATAGCGCCGGATTCCCGTAAGTCGGACATCATCGGGCGTTTATTGGGGCGTTGTTCAAGATTACGGTTAAGCTGGGATAATGCCACCACGGGGACGTTCAACTCCTTGGCCAGCGCCTTTAAGCCCCTGGAAATATCGGAAATCTGCTGCACCCTGTTTTCACCGCTGGATGGCGATTGCATGAGTTGCAAATAATCCAATACGATCAAGCCCAGCTGGCCATGCTCACGCGCCAAACGCCGGGCTCTTGAACGCACTTCGGTCGGTGTTAATGCCGGGGTATCGTCGATGAATAATTTGGTTTCAGCCAGCAAATTGATGGCCGAGGTCAAGCGCGGCCACTCATCATCCTCCAGCTTGCCGGTTCTGATTTTATGTTGGTCGATACGGCCTAGCGACGACATCATCCGCATCGCCAGCGAGTCTCCCGGCATTTCCATACTGAATACCGCGACCGGCTTGTCGCCTTTAATCGCGATATTTTCCGCCATATTCATCGCAATAGTGGTTTTGCCCATGGAAGGTCGACCGGCCACGATAATTAAGTCGGCAGGTTGCAGGCCGGAGGTCAATTCATCAAAATCAGTAAATCCTGTGGCCGCTCCGGTAATGGAGCCCTCCTGCTCAAACAGCGTTTCAATCTTATCGACGGCGCGCGCCAGCAGAGACTTGATGGTTGAAAAACCGCCCTGCCCCCGCTGCCTTTGTTCGGCGATTTTAAATACTTCACGCTCGGCATTTTCAAGCAAATCGGCTGTCTCGCGGCCTTCTGTATTGAACGCAGAATCCGAAATCTCGGTGCCGACATGAATCAATTGCCGCAGCACCGATCGATCTCTGACGATATTGGCGTAAGTGACGATATTCGCGGCGCTGGGCGTGTCTTTTGCCAGCATGCCTAAATAAGATAGTCCGCCGGAATTTTCCAGCTCCCCTATCGCTTCCAGCGCTTCCGATATGGTAATCACATCGAAAGGAATCTGTTTTTCGGCGAGTTGCTCAATCGTCTTGAAAATCAGTCGGTGATCTCTTCGATAAAAATCGCTTTCCACCACCTTGTCTGACACGGAATCCCAGGTTTGATTATCCAGCATTAATCCGCCCAAAACCGATTGTTCGGCCTGAATGGAGTTGGGAGGAATTTTTAAAGAATCCAGCGAATAATCACGATCAAACGAATAATTTTCAGACATAGTTCACAGTGATAAAGACATTAATCATAAAATACTTCCAAAAAAGTCCAGCAAGATTATTAAAGAAGATACAACACAAGGGGAGTAATGTGAGGAACGGTGTCAAGCATCTGAATTGATTGCACTCTGCATGCAGGCGAATTATTATAATCTAATCAATATGATTCAACATTTATTGAGCGACTTCAACCCTGTTGCACAATAACTATAGAATACCGTGTAAGATTATAAACTAACTTACGCCCACTAATCTCGATACTCTTATCAACAAATAAATCAGCGGAAATATAATATCCGTTAATTTTCGCGTCGTAGGATAGCCTTGCAAGAACTACATCTGATTATTCCATAATCAGATGTAGGGCTCACTCTATTCAAAAATTCCCAGCAATAGTAGAATCAAACTGCGTCCAGTTGACGGTAGAATGCGGATTTTTCCTCGTTTTTATTACCGACAAACCACTAACCTACTGATTTTAAATGCAACGACCTTCGAATCTGGAATTAAATGAATATTTTTTATATCACCATGTAGCCGGATTAGTTCGCCACGTTTTTTTAATGTCTACAATCAGTTTGTTTTGCTATTCAGGTAATGCATTGGCTCAGGCAACTGAAATTCAAGAATTGAGGTTGGAAGTTGAAGCGCTTAAAAAACGGGTGCAAGAATTACAATCAACCAACCCCGTCAAAGCCCCTAACGTAAAAACAAGAAAAGTCACCGGTAATCCATGGCATGCTTTACAAGTAAACATATCAAAAGCTGAGGTCACTTCACTACTCGGAAAACCCGGTAAAATTCATAAGTGGAAAACAGGCGAGGCATGGTACTTCCCGAATTCTAAAGGTGGCGAGGTTGATTTCGACGCAAATGATAAAGTATCCGGTTGGTTGGAACCATAAACCATTAGACTTACCTTACATGCGAATTCAACGCTGAAGGCGGCTACTAATTTTTATATACGATTCAATATAGCTTTCGAGATTGCCTTATACGCAACTTGCCAAACCAGGAGAAAGCCATTTTTGATACCATCAAAAAGCAAGATTAACCGCGCGAAGTAATATTTTTTTCGCCTCTTTGGGGCGCTTCTTGACCGGCACTTTTTTAACACTCCGCCAGCCGTTTTCCTTACTTCCCTCAAGTTCACATTTTAATGCCAAGTAGCTAAACTGTTCCCCCGCGCATTACAAGAGGAATGGTATTTCAGACGAAAAACAACATATAGCGCCGATCATCTCGTACAAACAATCAGCCACTACCCAACATTCCTGTTTCTTTATTCATCGAACAGATTGTGACAAACTATAATAGAGGGGCGTGTTTTTTGACAGAGGCACCCAGGCTTGACGCAAAAAGTGATTTGAATAAGAGTTTTATTGTGGACAAACAGCATAGCGCCATTGAGTATCAATGCATTATTGCTGCATGCGAACTACCTAACAGTCCTATGTATTTCACAGCAATAGGATCAAGTTACTCGCTTGGCATGGAACAAATATATGATATTGTCAGTACCGGTTACATCAAAGTGGGTCCATCCGTCACCCGGAGATATGGTTTGTACATTGACTTAATTGACTACCAGCCTTGTTTATTTATCGCATATTCCAAAATACAATGCCCGATAACTTATCCGCACTCATTGTAGAAAACATAAAAGCAGACATACCACCGCTATTTTTTAGCATATCGCCATTCAAACAATTATTGAGCAGGATTATTTACCTCATTCAGCATCTGTATTTCAAACTCGCTATCTACCTTCCAATATTTTTGAACGAAAAATGGCAGGCAAAATACCTATTTTGATGACCGAAAAAATTGACTGCACATCAAAAGATTTTTACGAGCGGTCACTTACAGCCCATAAAAAGAACTAATCTAGCCGACCCGATCCAGAACACGCAGGTCATAAGCACTGCCACTATACAAAGATTATTAGGCATGGATAACGCAGTAATATTCTACAATACGCAGTTTGGAGACATAAAAATACCTCCCACTAGGCTTTAGTAGTTGTATTGCTGAATATTTTGTTACTGAATGGAGAAATCGATAAACATTGAGTTGGCAAGGTCTTATAGTAGCCCGCCAAATTGAATAGATGGATATAAGAAAACGTTTAGCCTCTCTATCACAGTCTACAGGATTTTTTATAATGACTATAATCCAGATTAAAATCGGGGTTATGTATTTAAGATTAGGATTTGAATTTTATAAATTCAGCCCCTAATCACAAACGCAATATTTCAGGTTTTAGAGGCTGATTATAATATTTAAAAATATTTTTTGTAGTCGAAAAACTGAATTAATCTTCTATCGTAGCAGTAGGTCTATCAACAAGCTCTACATAAGCCATCGGCGCATCATCACCTGGTCTAAATCCGCACTTCATAATACGCAAATATCCACCTGCTCTATTCTTGTAGCGAGGACCTAGCTCATTGAAAAGCTTAGTGACTACGTCACGATCACGCAACCGAGCGAAAGCAAGACGTCTTTTAGCGACGCTATCTTCTTTAGACAAAGTAATTAATGGCTCAGCATAGCTTCTTAATTCTTTAGCTTTTGGTAAAGTTGTTTTTATTAATTCATGTTTGAATAATGAACTAACCATGTTACTAAATAGCGCCTTGCGATGGCTGCTATTCATATTGAATTTTCTTCCGGATTTACGATGTCTCATTGTAAGAAGACCTAATGTTAGTGTGTTATTGCGTGAGTTTGATCTGCAAGGTTTTCAGGAGGCCAGTTTTCCAACCGCATACCTAGAGATAAACCTTTTAAAGCAAGAATGTCTTTTATTTCTGTTAAGGACTTTTTGCCAAGATTCGGAGTTTTTAATAACTCAACTTCAGTACGTTGAATTAAGTCTCCAATATAAAAAATATTCTCGGCTTTTAAGCAGTTAGCAGAACGTACTGTTAACTCAAGATCATCTACTGGGCGAAGAAGAACGGGATCGAATATTTCTTCGACTTCAACTTCTTCCTCAGCAAGCTGATCATTTACTTTTTCAAAATCAACGAATACAGATAACTGATCATGAAGTATCGTGGCAGCAAGCTTAATAGTCTCTTCTGGGTCAACTGTTCCGTTTGTTTCCAGTTCGATTACTAATTTGTCTAAATTAGTACGCTGCTCAACACGAGTACTTTCAACCTGATAAGCAACTTTGACTATCGGGCTATATGAAGCATCAAGCTGAAGCGCTCCAACAACAAGGCTATGCTCGGAATTTAATTTACGAACACTTACTGGTTCGTAACCTCTTCCGCGGCGCACCCTGATCTTCATATTTAAAACGCCAACCTGTGTCAGGTTAGCGATTACCAAATCAGGATTAATAATTTCCACATCATGCGGAAGTATAATATCGGCGGCTGTAACACAACCCGCCCCATGCTTTGAAAGAGTAAGTTCAACTTCATCTTTAGAATGAAGCACAACCGCTAATTTTTTAAGATTCAGCAAAATATCAATCACATCTTCTTGAACACCCTCTATAGTGGTGTACTCATGAAGAACGCCTTCAATTTCAACATCTGTAACTGCGCATCCAGGAATTGTAGACAACAACACTCGGCGCAATGCATTACCAATAGAATGACCAAATCCTCTTTCAAGAGGTTCAATAACAATCTTAGAATGATTAGGTGTTTTGCTTACAACCTCAACTAATCGGGGCTTCAGCAAGCCAGAAATAGAATTCTGCATTTATATCCCTCAAAACTACGATTATTTAGAGTAAAGCTCAACTACCAACTGCTCATTTATATCACTACCCAAATCTACACGATCTGGCAGAGAGCTAAAAGTACCTGACATTGATTTAGAATTAACTTCAACCCAAGAAGGGAATCCATACTGCTCAGTTACAACTAAAGCATCAACAATTCTTTGTTGCTTTTTCGCTTTCTCTCTAACGGTAAGAACATCACCTGGAGAAACCTGATAAGAAGGGACGTTGATCAAAACATTATTCACCTGAATAGATTTATGACTAACCAACTGACGAGCTTCTGCCCGAGTAGAAGCAAAACCCATACGGTACACAACGTTATCTAATCTTGACTCTAAAAGATTTAACAAATTCTGGCCTGTTGCACCTTTCTTCAAATCTGCCGTTTTATAGTAGTTTCTGAATTGTTTTTCTAAAATGCCGTATATTCTGCGTAAGCGCTGCTTAGCTCTCAACTGAATAGCGTAATCCGAACTTCTTGCGCGCTTAGTACCATGCTGACCAGGGCGCTGGTCTAATTTACACTTATTTTCTAAAGACTTCCCTCTGCTTTTTAAAAACAGATCGGTGCCTTCTCTTCGACTTAATTTACAGGTAGGCCCAAGATATCTTGCCATAACAAACTACTCCAGATTTTTATACGCGGCGTTTTTTCGGCGGACGACATCCATTATGAGGAATTGGCGTCACATCAACAATATTATTTATTTTGAATCCCAAATTATTCAGAGAACGCACTGCAGATTCGCGCCCCGGACCAGGACCTTTAATCATGACATCAAGGTTTTTCATGCCAAACTCCAAAGCAACAGAACCCGCCTTTTCAGCCGCGACTTGCGCAGCGAATGGCGTGCTTTTTCTGGACCCACGAAAACCAGATCCTCCTGATGTTGCCCAAGAAAGAGCATTACCTTTTCTATCTGTGATAGTTATGATCGTATTATTAAAAGAAGCATGTACATGCACTATGCCATCAGCAACTTCTTTTTTATACGTTTTCTAGAACGATTTTGACTCGCCATTTACTTCAACCTCTTAAAGGAATATCTTATTTTCTAATTGCCTTACGCGGGCCTTTTCGAGTACGAGCATTAGTTCTCGTTCTCTGCCCTCTTAAAGGCAATCCTCTACGATGTCTTATTCCGCGATAGCAACCCAGATCCATCAAACGCTTGATATTCATAGAAACTTCACGACGCAGATCACCTTCCACTGTCATCTTCGAAACCACATTACGAATGGCTTCTAATTGCTCTTCAGTCAGCTCTTTTATTTTAATCGAAGGCGTTATACCCACTTCAACACAAATTTCACTTGCAGTTTGACGACCAACACCATAAATAGCAGTCAACGCAATCACCGCATGTTTATGATCTGGTATATTTATCCCGGCAATACGCGCCATCTAGATACTCCCCTTGATATTGCTCTAAAGTTAAGCGCCAAATTATAACATTGTATAAAAAATGACGCAACAATTATTATCCTTGTCGTTGTTTATGTTTTCCGTCTTCACAGATAACCCTGACAACACCATTTCTTTTTACAACTTTACATTTTCTACAAATCTTTTTTACAGAGGCACGAACTTTCATAACTAACTCCTAGACTGCTCTTGTGCAATAATTTATTTTTTTAGATTGGCTTTTTTCATTAAGCCATCATACTGCTGGGACATAACATGAGTTTGCATCTGAGAGATGAAATCCATTACAACCACCACAATAATCAATAAAGATGTTCCTCCAAAATAAAATGGAACATTCCAGTAAACAATCAAAAACTCAGGCAATAAACATACAAGTGTAATATAAAATGCGCCAGTTAATGTTAGTCGGGTCATCACTTTATCGATATAAGAACTTGTTTGAAGACCAGGCCTTATTCCAGGTAAAAATGCACCCGATTTCTTTAAATTTTCGGCAGTTTCTTTTGAATTAAACACCAAAGCGGTATAAAAGAAACAAAAGAAAACAATAGCCGTCGCATAAAAAATAACGTAAACAGGCTGACCGGGAGACAACATGGTGGCCACGTCCTGAAGCCAAGTAAAGCCTTCGCTATTTCCAAACCATCCGGCAATAGTCGCAGGAAATAAAATTATACTGGATGCAAAGATAGGCGGTATTACACCAGCCATATTAAGCTTTAAAGGCAAAAAACTACTTTGCCCAGCATACATCTTACGGCCTTGCTGCCTTTTAGGGTAATTAATAAGAATCCTTCTCTGCCCTCTCTCAACAAAAACCACCAACGCGGTTACGGAAATTGATAACAAAAACAGTAAAATGATAAATGCCCCATTCATTTCACCGGTTCTTGCCAACTCTAAAGTACCGCCAATTGCTTTTGGCAAGCCAGAAACTATACCCGCAAAGATGATGAGAGAAATACCATTACCAATTCCCCGCTCTGTAACTTGCTCACCCAGCCACATCAAAAAAACAGTACCGGCAACCAAAGTAACGGTTGTAATAACGATAAAACTCATACCTGGACTCAAGACCACAGAAAGCCCACCAGCCGTTTGATTTTGCAATGCTAGAGAAATACCAATCGCTTGAAAAGTCGCTAAAACGACAGTACCAAATCGAGTGTACTGTGAAATCTTACGCCGACCCGACTCCCCCTCTTTTTTAGCTGCTCCATTGCAGGAATAACAACTGTCATCAATTGCATAATAATTGATGCTGAAATATAAGGCATTATGCCCAATGCAAATAAGCTTAAACGCATCAAAGCACCACCCGAGAACATGTTAAACATATCCAAGATTGATCCGCTTTGCTGCTCAAACATTACAGCAAGTGCCTTAGGATCTATTCCAGGCACAGGAATATGGGCACCGACTCTGTATACAAAAAAAGCTCCCAAAACAAAAAGCAACCTAGCTTTAAGCTCTGAAAAACCGCCGACCTTCCCAGACACCTGCGCTCTTGATGTACTCACTTAAACCTCTACTTTGCCGCCAGCAGCTTCAATAGATTCTTTGGCCCCACCAGTTACTTTTATTCCTTTAATCGTAACAGCCTTACTCAACACACCAGACTTTATTATTTTAGCTTTCTTTGTAAACGCAGGAACAATATTGGCGTCAATCAGCGTCTTAAGATCAATTACATCAGCATTTAAACCATCGAGCTCGTTTAGCCTAACCTCGGCCGAATATTTGCTAATTAATGAAGTAAATCCAATCTTAGGTAATCGACGCTGCAAGGGCATCTGACCACCTTCGAAACCAACTTTATGAAAGCCGCCACTACGAGCCTTTTGCCCTTTATGCCCTCTTCCACAAGTCTTACCAAGCGTACAGCCAATACCCCGACCTACTCGTTTAGATTTTTTTCGAGCCCCTTCACTTGAACGGATTGTATTTAAAAACATTACACTTCCTCGAATTTTAGCATGTACGATACTTTGTTTATCATACCGCGGTTTTCAGGCGTATTGAGCACCACAACCGTCTGGTTGATTTTACGCAATCCCAAACCTTTTAGACAGGCTTGGTGACGTGGTAAACGTCCAAATCTGCTTTTTATCATCGTAACACTTATTTTATTGCTAGCCATTACTACTACCCAATAATCTGTTCAACTGATAAGCCGCGCTTTGCAGCTATTTGGTTAGCACTATGCATTCCAGTAAGACCATTAATAGTTGCCCTAACGACATTAATAGGATTACTAGTTCCGATGCATTTAGCTAATACGTTATGAACTCCAACTACTTCAAATACCGCTCTCATTGCACCACCAGCAATGATGCCTGTACCTTCCGAAGCGGGCTGCATATAAACTTTAGCAGCTCCAGTTGTATTCATAATAGGGTATTGCAACGTATCGCCTTTCAAAGAAACTTTACGCATATTTTTACGCGCTTGCTCCAAAGACTTCTGGATTGCAATAGGCACTTCGCGGGCTTTGCTGACACCGTATCCAACTCGACCCTCACCATCACCAACTACTGTTAGCGCTGTGAAGCCAAAAACCCTACCGCCTTTTACAACTTTTGCAACACGTCTTACATTAACTAACTTTTCTTGCAAACCATCTGCACTAACCTGAGAAGGTGCTGTAGACATTTTATTCCCCTAAAATTTCAAACCGGCTTCACGTGCCGCATCAGCCAATGCCTTAACGCGACCATGATATTTAAATCCTGAACGATCAAAAGCAACTTCGGAAACCCCAGCAGCAATTGCTTTTTGTGCAATAAATTTCCCTACCTCAGCTGCAGCGATTACATTTCCAGTGTTTTTTAATGTCGATTTAATTTCAGCCTGAGTTGTTGATGCACTTGCTAAAGTCGTCGTTCCATCAGCACTAATAACTTGAGCGTAAATATGTTGCGAAGTTTTGTGAATTGACAATCGCGTTGTGCTTAATTTCTTAATTTTGCTACGCAATTTTAATGCGCGCTTCATACGAGCTTGTTTCTTATCCATTTCGCTACCTTACTTCTTCTTAGCTTCTTTTCTTGCAACATGTTCATCAGCGTATCTGACACCCTTACCTTTGTATGGCTCAGGTGGACGATATGCTCTAATTTTCGCAGCAACTTCACCTACCAACTGCTTGTCGCTTCCCTTAATTAATATTTCCGTTTGACTAGGTGTTTCAACCAAAACGCCGGCCGGAACTTCAAAATCAACTGGATGGGAAAAACCAAGGGCTAGATTGAGTATATTTCCCTTAGCCTGCGCTCTATAGCCCACGCCAATCAGGGTTAGTTTCTTTTCAAAACCTGCGGAGACACCAATAACCATGTTGCTTACGATTGCTCTAGCTGTTCCAGCTTGAGCAGTAGCTTTTTTATCATCTTTATCCCACTGGACCTGAATTACGTTATCCGTAATACCAAGACTAACAGCTGAATTAATATCATAAGATAATTGACCATTGCTTCCTTTTACGGTCACATTATTACCCTCTAGCTTTATATCCACACCACTTGGGATAATTACTGGAGCCTTAGCAATTCTTGACATAACCTGACCTACACTTTAACAAACAGTACAAATGACTTCACCGCCATGTCCAATTGAACGAGCAGCTCTATCGGTCATAACACCATTCGATGTTGATACGATAGCAATCCCTAGCCCGCCAAGAACTTTTGGCAATTCATCCTTAGATTTATAAATACGTAAACCAGGTTTACTAATTCTTTTAATATTTTCAATTACAGGAGCTCCCTTATAGTACTTCAACTCAATAGTCATTTCTGTATGACTGCCGACTGTTTCCATAGAATAACCTGTTATAAAACCTTCTTCTTTTAACACCTTGGCAATAGACACTTTCAATTTTGACGAAGGCTGCTTAACGATTTTTTTGCCAGCAGATTGACCGTTTCTGATTCGGGTCAGCATATCTGCGACTGGGTCTGTCATACTCATCTTATAATCTCTCTAAACTTGATCTAAAAGATCTTACCAACTTGCCTTTACCAAGCCTGGCACATCGCCACGCATTGTTGCTTCTCTTAGCTTATTTCGACTAAGGCCAAACTTACGGTAATAACCATGCGGACGTCCGGTTAAATTACAACGGTTACGAACTCTTGATGCACTAGAGTCTCTCGGTAATTTTTGAAGTTGTAAATGAGCAGATTCTTTATCTTCAAATGTGGCACTCGGATCTCTGATAATTTCTTTCAAAGATTTACGTTTGACATCATATTTTTGTACTAATTTTTTACGCTTGTCTTCTCGCGCAATCATTGATTTTTTTGCCATTTTAACGTGCCCTTTAGTTCTTAAATGGAAAATTAAAAAGCTTCAACAAAGCCAAACCTTCTTCGTTAGTTTGAGCTGTTGTTGTGATAGTTATATCCATGCCGCGCAACGTGTCAATTTTGTCATAATCAATTTCCGGGAAAATGATTTGCTCTTTAACACCCATAGAATAATTACCACGCCCATCAAAGCTTTTAGGGCTCAATCCTCTAAAATCACGGATTCGAGGAATAGAAATACTTATTAAACGATCTAAAAATTCATACATCCTATCGCTACGCAAAGTAACCTTGCAACCTATTGGCATATCGTCACGAATTTTAAAACCCGCGATTGATTTTCTTGCCAGCGTAACAACTGGTTTTTGACCGGAAATTTTTTCCATGTCGCTAACTGCGGATTGCAAGACTTTTTTATCAGCAACGGCACCACCAACACCCATATTGAGTGTTATTTTTGTAATTCGCGGCGCCTGCATAACAGAATTATAAGCAAATTGCTCTACTAATGCTGGAAGGATTTTTTCTTTATATACGGTTTCTAGTCTAGCCATGATTTTTATCTACACCTATACATCAACAACTTCATTTGTTGACTTAAAATATCTGACTTTTTTTCCATCTTCTAGAAACTTAAAGCCGACACGATCCGCTTTCTTGGTCTCAGGATTATATAATCCTATATTGGAAATATTAATCGGCATATCCTTGACAATAATTCCACCTGAAACCCCAGCATTTGGATTTGGTTTTTGGTTCTTTTTAACCTGATTGATTCCCTCAACCAAAACCTTATTATCCTTTAAAACCTTGCTTACTCTACCACTCTTACCTTTATCCTTACCGGTACGAACGATAACTTCATCGCCTTGTTTAATTCTTTGCATTTTTAAACCCTACCTTATAAAACTTCAGGAGCCAACGAGATGATTTTCATAAATCTCTCGCCTCTGAGCTCACGTGTTACAGGGCCGAAAATGCGTGTACCAAGTGGCTGTAAATTATTATTCAGAATAACTGCTGCGTTACCATCAAAGCGAATGACTGAACCATCCGGCCTGCGAACGCCTTTACGAGTTCTAACAACCAATGCGTTATAAACTTCGCCTTTTTTAACCCTTCCTCGTGGTATAGCGTCTTTAATACTGACCTTGATGATATCACCAATGCCTGCATAGCGCCTATGAGACCCACCCAATACTTTGATACACATGACCCTTTTTGCACCGCTATTATCGGCGACGTCAAGGTTAGTTTGCATCTGAATCATGATTTATTCCTAATTATCTGTTTATTAAATAGCCTAGTGATGCTATTTGTTGGCGCTTTCTAAGACCTGAACCAACATGAAGGTTTTATTCTTAGACATAGGTCTGCATGATGTAATCGATACTACGTCGCCTTCATGGCAAATATTTTGTTCATCATGAGCCATCATTTTAGTTGAACGCTTAATGTATTTACCGTAAACAGGGTGTTTTACAACTCGCTCAACCAAAACTGTAATGGTTTTGTTCATTTTATTACTAACAACCCGACCAGTGATCGTCCGCAATTTAGCTACATTCTCACTCATTTTATGCGCTCGCCATTTCGTTTAATATGGTATGGATACGTGCCACATCACGCCTAACCTTTTTCACTTGATCCGGTTTAGACAGTTGACCTGTACCTTTTTGCATTTTAAGATTAAATTGTTCACGCGACAATTCGAGCAACATTGATCCTAATTCGTCTTTAGATTTTTGGCGTAATTCACTTACTTTCATTACATTATTGTCCGAGCAGTAAAAAGTGTTTTCAAAGGTAACTTGGCAGCACCTAAAGCAAATGCTTCACGAGCCAACTCCTCAGAAACACCCTGTATTTCATACAACATAGTTCCAGGCTTAACCTGAGCAACCCAGTATTCTACACTACCTTTTCCTTTTCCCATACGAACTTCTAATGGTTTTTTGGTAATTGGCTTGTCTGGGAAGATTCTAATCCATATTTTACCGCCACGCTTGACATGCCGGGTAATAGTTCTACGGGCTGATTCAATTTGACGAGCAGTAAGTCTGCCACGCTCGACTGATTTAAGGCCAAAATCACCAAAACTTACTGATGAGCCACGTACGGCAGTACCGTTATTTCTGCCTTTATGTTGTTTACGGAACTTGGTTCTTTTAGGTTGAAGCATTTTCTCTATCCCTTCAACTATTTTTTAGATTCTGAATTAATAGATGCTATATGAGCATCCATATCGAATACCTCACCTTTGAATATCCACACCTTAATGCCGATAATTCCGTAGGTAGTATGTGCTTCAGCGGTTGCGTAATCAATGTCTGCCCGTAATGTATGCAGAGGAACCCGTCCCTCCCTATACCATTCGCTTCTAGCAATTTCAGCGCCATTTAACCGACCGCCAACATTGATCTTTATACCTTCAGCACCTAATCGCATTGTATTAGTTACAGCGCGCTTCATTGCTCGACGATACATAATTCTTTTTTCGAGTTGCTGAGCAACACCTTCAGCAACTAACTGGGCATCCAGCTCAGGCTTTCTAATCTCTTCAACATTAAGCTGAACAGGAATGCCCATTATCTTCGACACTGCCTGTCTTAACGCTTCAATATCTTCGCCCTTTTTACCAATTACAATACCTGGCCTTGCCGTATGTATTGTAATATGCGCATTATTCGGTGGACGGTTAATCTGAATACGGCTTACAGAAGCATGAGCTAATTTTTTCTTGATATAGTCTCTGACTGTCAAGTCTTGGTGCAGGAAAACAGAATAATCCTGACTACTCGCATACCATCTTGAATTCCAATCTTTTACAATACCAAGGCGTATACCTGTTGGATGTACCTTTTGACCCATTTTCTGCCCCTACTCGTATTCTGCGACTTTAACTGTAATATGGCAGGTTCTTTTAAGGATATGATTTGCACGTCCTTTAGCTCTTGCCTTGAATCTTTTCATGGTCGCCCCTTCATTTACATAAACGGTCGACACTTTTAATTCGTCAATATCTGCACTTTCATTATGTTCCGCATTAGCGATAGCAGATTCAAGAATTTTTTTTATAATCGCAGCAGCTTTTTTTGAGCTAAACTTCAATAAGTTTAGCGCCTTTTCAACTGGCAAGCCACGAATCTGATCGCCTACTAACCGCGCCTTTTGCGCAGACAGCGGAGCATTTTTTAATTTTGCTGAAACTTCCATAACACAACCTATCTAGATTTCTTATCAGCCACGTGGCCTTTATATGTGCGAGTTGGCGAAAACTCACCTAATTTATGCCCGACCATATTCTCAGAAATCAGAACAGGTATGTGCAGGCGTCCATTATGGATTGCTATAGTCAAACCCAGCATATCAGGAATAATCATTGATCTTCTTGACCATGTTTTAATCGGTTTCCGATTATTAGTACTTACAGCATCTTCAACTTTTTTCAGCAGATGATGATCAATAAAAGGACCTTTTTTAATTGAACGCGGCACGCTAATTCCTCTCTATTTAAGCTTACGACGCCTGATAATCATATTATCAGTACGTTTGTTATTTCTGGTTTTATAGCCTTTGGTTGGCATGCCCCAGGGTGATACCGGATGTCTACCGCCAGATGTACGGCCTTCACCACCACCATGCGGATGGTCAACCGGATTCATTACAACACCACGCACAGTAGGTCGAACACCTCGCCATCTTGAAGCACCAGCCTTTCCAAGAGATATCAAGCTATGTTCTGAATTTGAAACCTCGCCAATTACGGCGCGACAATCAGCCATAACTTTACGCATTTCACCAGATCGTAATCTAAGGGTTGCATGAGCGCCATCTTTAGCTACCAATTGTACAGATGTACCGGCACTTCGCGCAACTTGAGCACCTTTGCCCGGTTTCAATTCCACGCAATGAACCGTCGTACCCATTGGTATGTTTCTCAACGGCATACAGTTACCCGGCTTAATAGCCGTAGTTTCCGAAGAAAGAACTTCCTGCCCAACTTCAAGACCCTTAGGGGCAATGATGTATTTTCTCTCACCATCTTTAAATAAGATCAAAGCGATATTAGCAGTTCTGTTTGGGTCATATTCAAGACGCTCAACAACAGCAGGAATATCGACTTTATTTCTTTTAAAATCAATGATCCGGTAGTGCTGCTTATGACCACCACCTATATGGCGTGTTGTTATACGCCCATTATTATTACGCCCGCCACTTTTGCTCTTTTTACTAAGCAAAGGCGCATATGGCTTGCCTTTATGCAAATCATCATTTTTGATCCGCACTACAAACCGTGAACCCGGTGACGTCGGTTTAGACTTTACAATAGCCATGCTTTCTACCGTTTCCTATTGATCTTTTAAAACTTAAATTATTAAGCAGCAGAGAAATCTATATCATGACCGGGCTTTAGTTTTACATAAGCCTTTTTCCAATCAGATCGCTGTCCCAATGAGCCGCCAAATCTTTTCTGCTTGCCTTTAACGTTTAAAACTTGAACTGAATCAACCTCAACGCTAAACATTAGTTCCACTGCACTCTTTACTTGTTTTTTAGTTGCATGTTTCTGCACTTTAAAAACAAATTGATTATTTTTTCTGCAGCAATAGTGCTCTTCTCAGATACAATCGGAGCCTGTAGCACACCTGCTAAGTGGTATTTATTTAAACTCACGCCAAGCGCTCCTCTATTTGCTTCAACGCACCAGGTGTAGCAATAACTTTATCGGCCGAGACCAATAAAACTGGGCTTAAATTAATAGCCTCAATCACCTCTACATAAGGTATGTTTCTTGACGCCAAAGCTAAATTTGCATCCACATTCTCGACTACAATCAGAATGCGCTTTGCGTCAATATTTTTTATTCTTGCATTTAATTCTTTGGTTTTGGGACTGGAAGGCAAAATATCATTACTAACCACCAACCGACTCTGCCTAAGTAACTCAGACAAAATTGACCGAACACCAACCCGAAACATTTTTTATTTAGCTTTTGCTCATAATTTCTTGGTCTTGCAGCAAAAGCAACACCACCCGTTCTCCATACCGGGCTACGTGTTGTACCAGATCTTGCTCGACCCGTTCCTTTTTGTCTCCATGGCTTTGCACCACCACCGCTCACATCAGAGCGCGTCTTCTGAGCTTTAGTTCCGGCACGAGCGCCTGCCAGATGCCTAACAACTAATTGGTGAACTAAAGTTTCATTAAATGACTGCCCAAAAATAGCCTCTGCTACCTCTAAGCTTCCAGAAGAGTCTTGTTCGTTTAAAGCAGGTATTTGCAAACTCATAGCCTAACCTTTATTCCGCATTTTCATAGCGGGCGTAATAACTACATCACCGCCTTTAGCACCAGGCACAGCGCCTTTTACTAAAATTAAATTTCTTGCTGTATCAATTGAATGAATAGTCAGATTCTGAACTGTAACTTTTTCAGCCCCCATATGACCCTCCATTTTCTTGCCTTTAAATACACGTCCAGGCGTTTGACACATACCGATAGAACCCAAAACCCTATGTGAACGTGAGTTACCATGAGTTGCATCTTGCATACTGAAATTGTGACGCTTTATGCCACCAGCAAAACCTTTACCAATACTTTTACCCTGAACATCAACAACTTGACCAGCAGAAAAAACATCTAAAGACAATTGAGAGCCAACAGATAAATCCTCACCCTCACCATCTTCGAGCCTAAACTCCCACAGGCCACGTCCAGCTGTCACATTAGCTGCTGCGTAATGACCTGCCATTGCTTTATTGACTCTAGAAGATTTTTTATCGCCCGCTGCTACTTGAATCGAACGATACCCATCAACTTCAATACCTTTAACCTGAGTAACTCTGTTTGAGTCAATCTGGAGTACAGTAACTGGTACTGACGAACCATCTTCACAAAAAACTCTGGTCATACCACATTTACGACCTATAAGACCTATTGACATCTGCCAATTCCCCTGCTTCTTAATTCAATTTTATTTGAACATCAACACCAGCTGCAAGATCCAACTTCATCAATGCATCTACGGTTTTTTCTGTTGGTTCAACGATATCCAATAATCTTTTATACGTTCTCAACTCATATTGATCTCTCGCATCTTTATTAACATGCGGAGAAATCAAAATAGTGAAACGCTCTTTTTTAGTAGGCAATGGAATAGGACCCTTAACTTGAGCACCTGTTCTTCTTGCTGTTTCTACTATCTCACCAGCCGATTGATCAATCAATTTATGATCAAATGATTTCAAACGGATTCTGATAGTTTGATTAGACATATATATTACTCGATTATTGATGCAACGACGCCCGCACCTACTGTACGACCACCTTCACGGATTGCAAAACGCAAACCATCTTCCATGGCGATCGGTGAAATCAGCTTTACTTTGACTGAAATATTATCGCCAGGCATAACCATTTCAACACCTTCCGGCAACTCGACAGCACCTGTCACGTCAGTTGTTCTGAAATAGAACTGCGGACGATAGCCATTGAAGAATGGAGTATGACGACCACCTTCATCTTTAGACAAGATATAAATTTCTGAGTTGAAGTATGAATGCGGCTTAATGGTGCCCTTGTGCGCCAATACCTGACCACGCTCGACATCATCTCTTTTTGTTCCTCTCAGAAGGATGCCGACATTGTCACCAGCCTGACCTT
>scf_100011_pt710 | contig 29727 bp, 24 predicted proteins | sample Micenr1anaerobic_FD_49594 | JGI IMG/M metagenome (IMG submission 49594) | reverse complement strand
CGGCCTTGGACAGACTTGTGTATATCAATGAGCGCCGTGCATGGGAACGAGCCTCTCCGCTGCTGTTGACGCTGATGAAAGCCGAAGTAGCGCCGGAGTTTGGTTGGAATATTAGTCATGGTTGCTCACCTTGCTGACATGAATCATGTTGGTGTTTTCGTAGCCGCCGCCCAGCGCTTCGATCAATCCGATTGCAGCCAGCAGATGAGCGTTGTGCATCTCGCTGGCGGTCAACCGCTGCCGAATCAGCGCCGCGTCGGCCTCGATAATGCCGTCTCGGGTACTGAGACCGGCCTGATAACGTTTTCCGGCCAGCGTTGCTTCAGCTTCGGCGGCTTCCAGCGCACGTTCCTGGGCGGCATCGTGTTCCAGCGTTTGCCGCCATTCGGCCAGACTGTCGGCAACCTGCTGCACCGCGGCCAGCAGCGTCTCGTTGTAGCTTTCGGCGGCGGCATCGTATGCGGCCTGCTGATTCTTCAATTCCGCTTCCAGCCGTCCGCCTTCAAAAATCGGCAGGGTAATCGTCGGCCCCATTCCATAAGCCACGCTGGCGCCGTTGGACAGGAACAAATCCTTCAGATTAAGGCTGCGCAAACCGGCAAAACCGACCAGATTGACGTCGGGGTAAAAATTGGTTTTCGCCACTTTGGTCAACTGGGCGGCCGCCTCCACGCGCCACATCGCCGCCGCCACATCGGGACGATGCGCGAGCAATCCGAGCGCTATCGCTTCCGGCTGCGGCAAGTGTCCGGCGACCTTGTTTTCCGCCACATGAATGGTCTTGCCCCAATCCGGCCCCTGCCCGACCAGCGCCGCCAACCGGTTGCGCAATACCTGCACCTGGTTGCGCACACTGGTTTCGCGCTGCCGCGCCGCTTCCAACTGCTGTTTGCCCGCATAAACCAAATCCTGGCTGGTCAATCCGCGCTGCCAGCGCAGCTCGGCCAGTTGCATTTTTTCCTCGGCTTGCTCAGTCAGCCCATGGGCCAATTCGATGTCTTCTTCGGACGAGCACAGCCGGATATAGCTGCGCGCAATGGCGGTGCTCAACATCAGCCGCGCCATCGCCAGTTCCGAAGCCTGTGCCTTCTCTTTGCCCAACGCCGATTCCAGAGCCGCTTTATCCTTGCCCCACAGATCGAGGTGATAGCGAAATACCGCAGGATCGATGTACGCGCCGGTGAACGTCTTGCCGCCGTTAGGACCGTAAAAATCGGTCTCCGAAAAGCGGCGCTGATGGAATTCGACGCTGGCGCTGATGCTCGGCAGCATCTCGGCCGCCTGAAAATCGGCTACCGCTTCCGCCTGGGTCAAGCGCGCCGCCGCGGCGTGCAGGCTTGGGCTGTCTTTGAGCGCGGTTTCGATCAGCCGGTTCAGTTCGGCGTTGTGAAAATCCCGCCACCACTGCGCTCTCGGCCATTCCCTGACGATTTTTTCGGCTTGGGTATCGCCTTTCAATGTTTGATTCAGGCTGGGCATGTCCAGCAGTTTGGCTCTGGTTCCATCTTCAGGAAACAATGCGCAGCCATTCAACAGCAACAATCCAGCCGCCAACAGGGTTATTTTGTTAAACCGGATCATGACTACGGTTCCTCCATCAAATCTTCCAAAGCCGCCTGTCGCCTGTCGTCTTTAGGCAGCGCCGCTGGTTTCGGACCGACCGGATGAGCAAGCCAGACCACCGCAGCCAAGCCCATAAACAGCCAAGCCGCCAGCCGGAAGGTATCGTCCAGACCCAGAATCGCAGCATGCTGACCTGCCACTGCCGCCAGCTTGGCGGTAGCCAACTGATCGTGCAGACCGGCGGCGTGCAAGCGGGAGATAGTTTCTATGGACCCGCCGTCGTGCAATGAAAAACTTTCGATCAACCGGCTTTGGTGGAAGGCGGCGCGCCGCTCCCAAAATATGCCTAATAACGGCGAGGCGACGCTGCCGCCCAGTACCCGCAGCATCCCGCCCAGTTCCACCGCCTGGGTTTGCCGTCTCGGCGTCAAGCCAAAAAGAAACAGCGTCGTCAGCGGCACGAACAAGCCGCCCAGACAAAAGCCTTCCAACACCTGCGCCCACAACGGCTGGCTAAACCAACCGCCGCGCCCGAAAAAATCGTAACGACTGATCCAGCCGCAGTACACCGAAAACAGCAACATGTTTGCACTGACCAGCAGGCGGGCATCGAAGCGATGCACAATCCGGTGCATCACACTGGCCATCGGCTTAGCCAAAAACACCAACGGCAATAACACGCTGCCGGCCAGAAACGAGGTATAACCGACCACCACCTGCAAGCGCACCAGCAGCACCGACAACAAGCCGTACATCAACATAAAGCTCAGGCTGAGCATGATGCTGCCGATTGCGAAATTACGCCGGGCGAACAGTCGCAAGTCGAGCAACGGCGAGCGTTCCGCCAACTCCCAAACAACGAAGTAAGCCAGTATCAGCAATCCGGCCAGCGTCACGCCGATCAACCAGCCTGAGTTATACCAATCCGCATCCTGGCCCTGATTCAGCACGGTCTGCAAACAAACCAGTGCGGCGCCCAACAACAGGAAACCCACGCCATCGAACGGCATTTTCCGTTGCGGCGATTGCCTATCGAACAGCAAAGCCCAAACCAGTGCCGCCGCCAGCAACGGCAGCGGCACATTCAGATAGAACAGCCATCGCCAGCCCAAATGATCGGCAATCCAGCCGCCGGCAGCCGGACCCAGCGTGAACGGACTCAACGCGGCTATGCTCCACAACGATACCGCGAAGGATTTGGACGATTCGGGGTATTCGCGCATCAGCAGGGTTTGCGACAACGGGATAGTCAAGCCGCCGAAAAAGCCTTGCAACGCCCTGCCTAACAAAAACCAGAACAGATCGCCGGTAACGGCGCACAGCAGCGAAGCCAAGGTCATGGCAATCATGGCGGCCAAATACAGCCGGACTTCGCCGACCGCCGCCGCCAACCAGGAACTGATCGGCAGCGCCAAGGCCAGACAGATGAAATAGTAGGTCTGCATCCAACCGGCGTGACTGGGGCTGACCCCCAGATCGCCGGTAGCGTGCAGGCTGACCGAAGCAAATGCGCCGGTATTGAACAACACCAGGATGTTGCCCATCAGCAAGCCGAAGTTAAGGAAGAAAAACTGTACCCCGGACAGTGTGCGCTTGCCGACCTGGGTACTAAGGCTGTCGTGGGTTAATGTCGCCCAGGCGGCTCGGGCATTTTTATCGGTTGAGGTCATGGCTTTGGAGTCTCCTTGGACTCGCAATAACAGGATGTTACCCGTTTAACAGCAAGTGCTGTGCCGGAGTTGATCAAAGCCGATTAAATATAGTTAAATCATTAACTTAATAAATTAAATGATAGAGAATCTGATGCTGCGCAAGCATAAAATCACTAAATATCGTTAATTTCACGTAATATCGTAACTTAACGCCTCTTCACTGCGTTGCGTGACCTCGGATCAATACGCAGTCCGTACTGGCGATGCGGGCCACCCAATTTGATGTCATTAAGTAGTGTAACTATGCAATTTTACGTATTTATATTTCTTGCAAAAGGATTAGCCTAGCCATTTTGATCAACGACGTTGAGATTCCTCTTTCTGAGTCGTTTGATCCGACCCGTCAAAAAAGGATGCCTATGGAAATTCTTCAGGATCCGATATTTTTATCGCGTTTACAATTTTCTGTAACGGCGATGTTTCACATTTTGTGGCCGCTCACGTCAGTCGGCATGTCCCTGGTTCTGGTTGTGTTTGAAGTGCTATGGCTAAAAACCGGGGATGCCGATTACTATCGGCATGCGCATTTTTGGTCAAAGCTGTTTTTGCTTAATTTCTCGGTCGGCGTGGTCACCGGCATTCCTCTGGAATTTGAGTTCGGCACTAACTGGTCACGCTTTTCGATGATCACGGGCGAGTTTTTCGGGAATATTCTGGGCTTCGAGGGCGCCATGGCTTTCATGCTGGAAGCCGGTTTTCTGGGGATCATGCTTTTTGGTTGGATGCGCGTACCCCCTGTTATCCATCTGTTCGCTACCAGTATGGTGGCCTTGGGGGCATCGCTTTCTGTGTTCTGGATTCTGGTTGCCAATGCATGGATGCAGACACCGGCAGGAGGTCACATGGAGAAAGACAGGTTTGTGGTCGACAGCTATTCCCAAGCAATTTTTAACCCGGACACTTTCTGGGCCGTGTCTCATATGTGGGTTGCCTGCCTGGAAACAAGTCTCTTTGTGATGGGCGGTTTGTCTGCCTGGTACTTGCTAAAAGGAAGGCATACGGATTTCTTTTTAAAGTCTTTTAAGCTGGTTGTAATCATTGCGGCGTTTGCCGCGCCTGTGCAAATATTTCTGGGCCATGGCAACGGTCATCAAGTGTTTAGACATCAACCGGCAAAAGGGGCCGCCATTGAAGCGCACTGGGAAACCAATCAAGCGGGATCGGGAGCGAACTGGAACATTGTGGCGTGGCCCAATAAGTCAGCCCAAAAAAATGACTGGTCTATTTCCGTCCCGAAGGTATTGAGTGTTCTGGCTACCGGGAGTTCGGATGGACAAGTCATTGGCTTAAAATCATTTCCTCCGGCCGATCAGCCTCCAGTAATGCCGCTGATTTTTTATTGTTTCCGTATCATGGCGGCAATCGGTTTTGGTTTGTTTGCGCTGATAATATGGACGTTGGTGTGCTGGCTTAAAGGTCAATTAACATCCGAGCGTATTGTTAAAAACCGGATGCTGCTCTATGCATGGATAGCTTCTCTACCGCTTGGCTATCTGGCCACTGAATGCGGCTGGATAGTCAGGGAGGTTGGCCGCCAGCCTTGGATGATCTATGGCGTGTTGCGCACCCGTGATGTTGCATCTGCCTTGCCCGCTTCTGCCGTGTTCGTCAGTCTTGTTAGTTTCGTTATTGTTTATGTCATGCTCTTTATGATGTTTGTGGTTTTTGCAAGCAGAATTATCCGGAAGGGACCTGATATGGCCGACGCGCCATTAACTAAAATTATTGGCGGAGAAGAGCAAGTTATCAGGCTAGACGAGCATAAAGGAGGTGAACCTCATGTTTAATGAGCTTCATGTTTTTCTGGCCAACATCTGGTTTTTTATAATTTGGCTAATCTTCTTTTTATATATCGTTGTGGATGGCTTTGATTTGGGGGTGGGAATCCTGTTCCTGCTAAACCGTGATGAAAAGCAGCGCACGATTATGATGGCCAGTTTGGGTTCGATATGGGATGCCAACGAGACCTGGCTGGTGCTGCTGATCGGCGCGCTCTTTGGCGCATTTCCGCTGATTTATGCCATCGTGCTGCATGCGCTTTATATTCCGGTTATGCTGATGATATTTGCGCTTATCTTCCGCGGCGTTGCCTTTGAATTTCGCAGCCATGCGCACAATAAAGCGCTTTGGAATATCGCGTTTGGAGGAGGTAGTCTGTTGGCTGCCATCGCTCAGGGACTTGCGTTTGGCGGCTTGATCAGCGGACTGAATGTGACCGGTGCCGGATTGAATGGAGACTGGGTTTGGCTCACGCCCTTTTCCCTGTTAGTCGCTGTCGGCGTAGTCGTGGGCTATGGGTTGCTGGGGGCGACTTATTTAATAGTCAAAACGGAAGGTGAGTTGCAGAAAATCAGTATCCGCCACGCTTATGTTAACGCCATTTTGGGAATATCGATTGGTATAGCGGTTATTACCTGGACGTTACAGCTCAACCCCTATGTTGCTGCGCGCTGGGATGCTTATCCATCACGATTCTCCTTGAATTTTTTTCTCGGCATGATCGGCTTTGCTTTTTTAATGTTACTACGGGCATTGCTGCGAGGGTTTGAAAAAAGCCCGTTTTTCTGGAGCGTCTTTATTTTCTTTGCCTCGCTGATGGGGATGACCATAGGCTATTATCCTTATATGATCCCATCCTCGATAACACTCATTGAAGCGGCATCTTCCAGTAAGACCTTGATATTCATGCTCACCGGCATCGGTTTTTTAGTGCCGGTAATGCTTGTTTATAACGGCTATCAGTATTTTGTTTTTTCGGGGAAAATACGAATGGATGAAGATGCCGGCTAGCGGAATCAATGGGGCAATCCCCATTGATTCTTTTTATACTTTCGTAGGCCGCGCTCGCGATATAACACTCACCTGAGAGACCCGCAGATAAACGGTTATATAGTATTAGAATGCGGCTTCTGTTTTTCAGGCGGAGCCGCTTTTTCCAGCTGACGGCGAAATTCGTCCAATTGCCGTATTAATTCTTCACTGAAGGATTTGATTTGTTTTTCAAACAAAGGAATTTGCTGTTCCAGTTCCTTGTTAATGGTTTCGCCTATCGCTTGCAAGCTTTTAAAAATATCCCCGAAAGGCAGGTTTGAAAGATTATTCAGCGTTCGCTGATAATCGACTTTCCATAGCTCGTTTTCTTTTAATAAAACGGTATCAAAAGACAAATCCTTGTTGCTCTCAGGCTTTTTTAAGGTCATGACCGTTGTTACCGTTGCATTGGAACCGTCGATAAAAATCGTCCCGGTCTTTACTGTCGCATCTTGCAGATTTTGCTGTTTAGTCACCAGATGTTGAGTCTCTTGGGTAGCGTATTTTCTGGCAGAATCAAGATTGCCTTCTGCCATTGCTTCCCAAAATGCCGTCGTAACCTGTTCCGGGGTCAACACGGCCTGACAGCCGCCCAGCAAGAACAATAGACTTAAAAGCCCGGTCAATCCAGTCAGGCTTTTCTTGGTGTGATGATAAGGGAAGCACGTTGATAAGATTTTAGTTGTCGCCATCGAAAACTCCCAGAATTTGCAGCAAATTCAAGAAAAAGTTATTTGAAATACACGGTAGCCGGAACACAGACTTACGGACGAAAACAATTTTATACACGAAAAACGGGGAAAACCCCATTATTTCTTCCTTTAATGCAATAAAAACAACAAATTAACCAAGCCCCAGGCTACCCCTCCGGCCGCCGGAATCGTCAAAACCCATGCCCAGACAATCCGTTCGATGACGGAAAGTTTAAGCGCGTGAGGATTCTTGGCAAAGCCTACGCCCATAATCGCTGTTGAAATGCTATGCGTGGTGGAAACCGGCATGCCGAAGTGGGCGGCGGTCAACAGAATGGTCGCTGAGCTGGTTTCCGCCGCGAAACCGTGTATCGGATGCAGCTTGACCATTTTGTGGCCGAGAGTCCTGATAATGCGCCACCCGCCCACCGCAGTGCCGAGCGCCATGATCAACGCACAAGTGCAGGCGATCCAGGTGTCGATGTCTTTTTCTCCGCCATCCGGCCGTAAGAATTCAGCCCAATACGGCAACTGATCGAGCGTACCGGCACTGTTAGCGGTAAAAATGGCTAAAGCGATGATGCCCATGGTTTTTTGCGCATCGTTGCTGCCATGCGCAAAGCCCATATAACCGGCCGACAAAAGCTGGGCCTTGCCGAACACCGCATTAACCCATTTTGGGCGCGCCATCCGCTCCATGACACCTCCGGCCGAATTCATGCCGCTAATGATAGCCATCAAGCTGCCCATGATAACGATACCCAAGGTAAAACCGACGACCGGCGAACTGACCATGGGAATCACTACCTTCCACAGCAAGCCTTTATTTTCCGTCCAGACTACCGCGGTTTTCGACCATATCAACACATCGGGATTATTGTTTCCGGCGGCCAGCGCTGCGCCGCATAAGCCGCCGATCAAGGCATGACTGGAAGAGGACGGCAGCCCCAATGCCCAGGTAATCAGATTCCAGATAATCGCGCCGATCAGCGCACAGATCAGGATTTCGGAGGTGATATTCACCATACCGGTATCCACTAACCCCGACGAAATGGTTTTAGCCACGGCGGTACCGGATAACGCACCGACCAGATTGGTGACTGCGGCGAGTATTACCGCTTGAGTTGGCGTTAATACTTTGGTGGCGACAACCGTGGCAATGGAGTTCGCGGTGTCGTGGAATCCGTTGATAAACTCGAATACCAGCGCTACCAGAATGACAAGCAAGAGCAAAGTCAGCATGATAACCCTTTTATGAATTTTTTAAGACGATATGGTAGATAACATTACCGGCATCGCGGCAGCGGTCAATCGCTTTTTCGAGGATTTCAAACAAATCCATTTTTACCAGGTAACGGATCGGATCGGTTTCATTGGCATAGGCATCCCGATACAACTCAAGTATTTGACGATCGGCTTCGGCTTCAATGGTTTGCAACTGATCGTTTAATTTTTTGACCTCGTCCAAATCCATTCCTTTACGCAACTGTCCGACCATTTGCTCCAAGACTTCGCAGGCTTGTTCCAGCATCGCAGCGCGGCTGGTGAAATCCACATCGCCAATACGACCCACGGCTAGCGTATACCGCTCCGCAAACTTTTCCACGACCTTAGGAATTTTGTAAAGGGCGTTGTTAAGGGCTTCAATATCTTCGCGATCGAGCACGGTAACAAAAGTATTGACTAATTCCTCGCTGATTTGCGCGAATAAATTCTTTTCCCGACGACGCGCCTGTTTAAACTTTTCCAGCGATTGTTGCGTAGCGGGCGTACTTAGAAGCTCGATTAATGCTTTAGCGGACGAACGCGCCGACTCGGCACTGGCTTCAAGCAAGCCGTAGAATTTATCGCCTTTACCGAAGATGGTTTGCAATGAGAACATGGTGTTTCCTTATTTATTAGCCATAAGGCATTTATTAGTTTTATTGCCCCATTATCGCATAACAACACTTAATCCTTAAAAGTTCTGAGTTAAAACAACTCAACGCGAGGTTAATAAACGGCATAAATTAAGAACTTACTTAGGTGCGGAATATGAGGTTATGGTCTCACTGACTATGCGACAAAGCATAATTCAGTATCGTCATTCGGCAGCGGCGCTATTGGGACCATCACATCCGGGACGAATGCGATTTTGAAAGACATGTTGATCATATTCACTATAATTCCGTGAAGCATGGCTATGTCAAACGGCCTTTTTCAACATTACATCGGTATCCGCAAACAGGCGTGTTGCCGGAGCATTGGACAAACGATCTTGCTTTGAAGATTTTACCTGTGGCGAGCGGTGAATTGTTGGGCTTCATTGCATTCAGTACAACCTACGCCCCTCAGCCCAGCCTGCTGCCGGGAACAAGCCCTCATAAAGAGCACATGAATGACAACACTAAGCTTTTCAAAATCAATTATGGAAAAAATATTAATCGCCCTGAAGTTTAGCAATATTCGTTCATACCGATTAGCAAGCAGCCTCTATGCAGCAAAGTGGAATCGAGGCTGCTTGCCGGGTTTGCCAACCCAACCTACAGGTTATTTTCTCGCTTGCCTGCTGGCATGGGCCAGTATTTCGGCGGCACTGGCCGAGAATCATTCCTGCGAAGAAACCGGCGGGACGCATATCTGGATCTCACCCCTCACCCCCAAAGCCGATGGACAGGTCAAGATCATGGCGGTATCCACGGACGGCCCCGTGTCGGAGCTGGTCCTGATCGACAGCCAAGGCCGGCGCATGCCTATGCAATCCCGCCGCCGAGGCGGCCCGCCGTGGAGCCTGGTTGCCGCTTTGGACGGACTCAACGAGGGGGATTATCGAGTGGTGGCGAGCCGGGATGGTGAGCTGACCGCCTGCCACCCGCTCACCATCGGCGGATCAGGCACACAGGAAAGGCCCAAAGCCTGGGGACTTGCCACCGAAGCCTTTTATTCCGCCTGGATCGAAGAGCTGTTTGGTGCGTCGCCCGATGAAAACCTCAGCTTCCCTTCCCTTGAACCGGTATTGCGCAACACCGAGCGCAACTTCCTGCACAACTATCTCGGCCTCAACGAAGACAAAAGCCTGCCGCTAACCCCCGATTGCGCCGACCTGCCCTATACCTTGCGGGCTTATTTCGCCTGGAAGGTCGGCCTGCCAATCGCCTTCCGCGCTTGCGGACGTGGCTCGGCCAACGCGCCGCCGCATTGTGACGCGGCCACCGTCAACACCGAATTCACCCACGGCATCAGCTCGCAGGCCGACTTCAAAGAGGTCAACAGGCAGTTGGCGGATGCCGTCCATTCGGGGTCGGCGCGAACCGGGCTTGAGGACGAGTCCACGGATCTGTATCCCATCCCTCTCAGCCGGGAGACGCTCTGGCCGGGGACGGTCTATGCCGATCCCTACGGCCATGTACTGGTGCTGGTTGAATGGGTGCCGCAGACGGCGGACCGTCCCGGCATCTTGCTGGCCGTCGATGCCCAGCCGGACAATTCGGTCACCCGCAAGCAGTTCTGGGAAGGCACCTTCCTGTTCGCCAATGTCGCCAGCGCAGGACCCGGATTCAAGGCTTTTCGCCCGCTGGCCCGCACCGCCTCGGGCGGCTTCCGAGCGCTCGCCAATGATGAATTGGTCGATAGCCCCAGCTTCGCATCCTTTTCGCTGGAGCAGGATCAACTCTCTCCCGACGATTTCTACGCCAGGCTGAGCCAAACTCGCCAACCCCAGCGGCCTTGATCCCAAGCAAGCTTACGAAGCCACGCTGGACGCCTTGGTGGAGCAAATCGAGACCCGCGTGACCTCGGTAGACAACGGCGAGGCGTATTTCCGCAACAGCCCCGACAGCGTCATCCCCATGCCTGACGGCGCGGCAATTTTCCAGACCGTCGGCCCTTGGGAGGATTACTCCACACCCTCCCGCGACATGCGCCTCATCATCGCCATCAATGTGCTGAACGGCTTGCCCGACAAGATCGTGCGCCACTCCGAATTGTTCGTGATGAACGACATAAACCCCGAACAGGCCAAGGCGGAGATCGAGCAATATCACGCAAGACGCATCCAGGAACGCAGCATCCGCTATACGCGCACGGATGGCAGCCCGTGGGAGCTTTCGGTGGCCGAGGTACTGGCACGGAAACCGGACTATGAAATGACTTATAATCCCAACGACTGCGTCGAAATGCGTTGGGGCGCGAAGCCGGGCACGGAGGAATATTCCACCTGCCGCCGCCATGCGCCGGCGGAACAACGCGCGAAAATGGAGCAATACCGGATTTGGTTCCGCGAAGCACGGAGGCCGACACGCTGAAGGAAAGCCCTCTCTCACTAACCCTTGGGGAGAGGGCTATTTTTCTTACAATATCCAAGCTTCGATAGTGATAGAGAAACCTCTGCTTATCGTTTTATTGGGTTGTGGTTCGACACCAAAGAAACCTGCTCAACCCAACCTGCGCCCCTTGTTGCATAGTCCCATCGGTTGAGTTACGCTACGGGGAACCCGGCCATCCTTCCTTGCCGTTGTTAACAATTTAACAAGTAATACGAGGGTAAATAAAAATGGATAATGACACCCTAATAAATCAAGCGCAGCATCTTTATGCCGTATTAGAGGTCGAACAACATACGCGATCCTTACAAAACAAAACTCAGTTTGATCGCCTTGACTACTTGGTAACGTGGGCTTATTGCCGTTATCAGCGTCGGTTAAATCGCTGTGTTTTATGTTATCAGCATCGGTTAAATGACTGTACTCGGGAGTTTTTGGGAAGTAAACGACAGTTCTGCCCGCGCACTAATCGTTCATGCGATCCTTCCACGAACGATACGCTTCACTGCGTGTAACATATCCTCCCTCCAATCCGCCGGGTAAACGCCGATTAATAGAGGCCTGATCGGCTTGATTCGACAGACCGACAGAGGCAGTCATCGCGCACTGTTGCGGGAACATGGCATCATCCAGAGACAAGCCGCAACGGCAACTGGGTAATGCCGCCTCAGAAGGCCTATTTTCATACCTTTAAAGCAGAACAGGTTCATCATCAGCGCTATCAAACCAGCGCTGAGGCTAAGCAATGTATCGAGGTGCTTTACAACCGTGAACGACTTCTTCGGACAATAACTATAGAAGAGGTGCGATAAATTATGCGCTTAATGTTAAAAGGCCTTTAACGACGACTTAACAATTGCCGCGCCCGATTATCCGCACCTGACGGAAGTTTCTCGGGACTGGCGTTTATCCAGGCGGTTATGTCTTTCCATGCGGTGGGCGCTTGCAAATCGCGTAACAACATGTGGTAGCCATTCTGGTAAATCGCTACGGTTTTTTTCGTCGCATCCACTTGGAGAAATTGCTGTAAGAACGCATAAGTCGGCTCCTTGGGAATAATTTCGTCTTTCTCGCCGTATAGCATCAGGGTATTGCCGCGTAGCGTTGCGGCACTGTTAAATGCCGCGTCCATTAAATCGGCCAAGCCGTACACCGTTTCCACGCGGGTCGCCTTGATAACCCACGGATCACGCCCCAAGGCACGAAGCATGTCGATGTTATCCGATGCCACGACGTGGACGCCCTCCCCGGTCAAGGTCAGCCAGGGCAGGCTGTGCGCCAGCGTCCAAAGCAAACCGGTTTGATACCAGGGCATGGTTGATCTGGCCCATAACGCCGGGGCGGCGAGAATAACGCCTGCGACGTCCGGCATATCGGCTTGGCTCATGGCGGTGATGACTATCGCACCGCCCATGCTTTCGCCGAGCAAATAAACCGGGCGTTTCGGGTAGCGTTGTTTGACCAGTCGCACCAAAACCTGTAAATCCTTGATATAGGTCTCGCCCCCTGCCCATAATCCGCGCTTTGGAGCCATGCCGAAACCGCGTTGATCGTAAGCGAAGCAGGCAATACCCTGTTTACTGAAATATTCTCCCGGCGTATCGAAAAAGACGGCTGTAGTCGTTGAAGCCGTGCAGCGCGATAATAATCGCATGCGGTTCGGTTTTCGGCAGCCAATGCCGCACCGGCAAACTTGCGCCGTCTTCGGTAAGGAAAGTATTCTCGCCAAGTTGCGCCGTATTATTTTTTGCGCCGGGCGGGTAAGTCATCGGCATACAGCCGCTTAGCGTTATAAGCAGCAAAAGAGCAATGAGTGCGTATCGGAGTTTCATGCGTTTGATCAATAAATGTACAGAGGACTTTTATTATATACTCATGCCTATCAAAGTTTTCGGCGGAATTGCCTGAGACTATTCAAGCCTATCCAAAGGCTTTATCATATATATGAATGCAGTTTCCAATCCCAAGCTAACATCTCTCATTAACAATCTTTGTATTTTGGCAAGACAATCCCGTTACCCTAACAACAGCAACTTTCGCTCATTATCCATCAAGAAAATGCTGCGCAAAACCGTGCTTTATGTGTTGTTCGCCTTCCTGGCTTCATCGGTCGGTTTGTGTGTATTGCTGCGTTGGATGCCTGTGCCTACCTCGGCATTTATGGTGTACCGACATTTTGAAGACTTGGTGGACGACGGTTCTTACAAGTCTATTAAATACTCATGGACCGGTGCAAAAAAAATATCGGCCTATGCCTCTTCGGCGGTTATTGCCGCCGAAGACCAGCGGTTTTTCTTACATTCCGGGTTTGATCTGCACTCTATACAATCATCCATCGATGTCTACATGGACGGCGGACGACTGAGGGGAGCTAGCACTATTTCCCAGCAAGTGGCCAAAAATTTATTTTTAACGCCGTCGAAAAGCTTTGTCCGCAAGGGACTGGAGGTATGGTTCACACTGTTGATCGAGTCGCTATGGAGTAAGGAGCGGATATTGACGGTTTACCTGAATATTGCGGAATTCGGCGACCATCTATTTGGCATAGAGGCTGCCAGTCAGCACTATTTTGGCGTCCATGCCGGCCAAATCAGTCGGTCGCAAGCGGCATTATTGGCGGCAACCCTGCCTAATCCGATACTGCTGCGGGCTGCGCAGCCATCAAGTTATTTACTTAAGCGGCAACAGTGGATACTCCGGCAGATGCAAAATCAGTGATTTTTTTAAGGCCTGTGTCTGATATAATTTACAGTTAATATAATAACTGTCCGAGACAGACTTCCAATCACCTCAACACCAAGCAGATAGAGATAATCCATGAGTATGCAAAAATCCATCATCAACACTCGTTTATTAATGAGTAGCCTGGTTATATCAAGTGTGCTTGGGGGCTGTGCGACCACCTCTGAGGTCAATGAAAAAGATCCCTGGGAAGGCTGGAATCGCGGCACTCAAGAATTTAATGACGATCTGGACAAGGCCGTTTTAAAACCCATGGCGAAAGGTTATATGTGGATAACCCCGAAATTCGTTGATGACGGCATAACCAATTTCTTCAGTAACATGAACGACATCGGTGTAACCCTCAATGATTTTATGCAGCTCAAATTGGCGCAAGGCGGTATGGATGCCAGTCGTTTCCTGATCAACACGACAGCAGGCGTAGCCGGTTTTGTCGATGTGGCAAAAATGATTGACCTGCCCAAGCATAATGAAGACTTCGGGCAGACGCTAGGCTTCTGGGGTGTTCCGACGGGTAACTATCTGGTGGTACCGTTTATGGGCGCCAGCTCACCCAGGGAAGTCGCCGGGGCTGTTGGCGATGCATTAATGAATCCACTCACCTATACCTTTGCATTTGCCGGTGGCGGCGCAGCCGTTAGCGCGGTCAATGCGGGAGCCAAAACGGTTGATGTCACCGATACCCGCGCCGATCTAATACCGACTGAAAAGATCGTTGATGAAGCCTCTGTCGATCGCTATTCCTTTATCAAAAATGCTTACCAGCAGCGCCGTGAATACCTGCTCCATGACGGCAATGTTCCTGAAGAAGATGAACTTCAGTTGGAAGATGAAGCGACGACCGAGACAACGAGTACGGCAAAAACCAACAGCGCGGCACCGGCAACGACCAGTAACCGCCCAGGCTCAGCTCCGGTTACTGATAATTCCAAACACTTTCTGGACTTATCGGCACCTGTTAAGAAATAAGCGGGGCATCGGGCGGTCGGTTCAGCCGGTCGCCCGTCAATTTTAAAATGAAATTTTCAATCTTCATCCTATTGTTGAGTATTTTCTCCGAATGCTCCTCATCTCCTGCCGACAATAACTGGGCGATGATCAAACAAGCCGCGCAAATCGACGATAGCGCCCAAAGTATCGGTTCTTATACCGCCGGTTGCTTAAGCGGTGCGGTCACGCTACCTCAGAATGGCACAGGCTATCAATTGATGCGCCCTACCCGCGGCCGATCTTACGGTCATCCGGACTTGATACGATTTATTGAAAGTATAGCCAGGACCGCCCATTTACAGCACTGGGGCGTCTTGCTCATCGGCGATCTGGGACAACCGCGCGGCGGTCCGACCCCAAGCGGACATCGCAGCCATCAAACCGGTCTCGATGTCGATATTTGGTATTTGCTTTCACAACAGGCGGCAACCCGAAGCCTGGCATTTAATGAGCGTGAAACCTGGAGCGCTCCCTCGGTTCTTGCCGCCAAATCGGACGCCATTGATGATAACCAATGGTCGATAGCTCATGAGAAAATTCTTGAGACCGCGGCGCGAAGGCCCGAAGTAGACCGCATCTTCGTCAATCCCAGCGTCAAACGCCTATTATGCGCACGTAAATCAGCCCATGACTGGCTAAGAAAAATTCGTCCGTGGTGGGGGCATGACGATCACTTTCATGTCCGACTCAAGTGCCCGCTGAATAACAAAAACTGCACAGGGCAGGAACCGCTTCCTGAAAGCGATGGCTGCGATGCGTCGCTGGCCTGGTGGTTTTCAGAAGAAGCCAAGACGCCGGTTCCCGCAGCCAAAAAGCCGGAACCGCTCGCATTGCCTGCACTATGCGATGTTGTGTTAAAAAAATAGCGCCTGGATAGCCGAACTAAATCAAACCCTTCTCATCCCGGATCGGGACGATAAAGCCAAGTCCGTCATCCGTTGCAATAAATTCGGACAACTCCAGCCGCAATTTATCCAGCGCCTCATCAAGTGTTTCCTGCTTTACCTGATGAAACGAAGGCAGCATGGTTGACGCGTTATGGTACTTCAAAATATCCAATAATATTCTGGCTTGTTCAATAGTGTATCGATGTTTCACAACTTCTCCGTAAGTACTAATCTGTTCTATTTTTCACACAGGATCAGGTAATTCCAATCGCCTGTTTTAATAAAAAAAGCATTATAACTTGAGACAACCGTCCTAAAAAATCCGCCTTCAAATCAGCTCAATAGGTTTTCATCAACCCGTCCAACGTCAACCCGCAACTGGGCGCAAACGCTTTCATAAAGAAACTTACTTCAGGTTGTTCTGATGCGCCGATAGTTAAAGCCAATTGAGCGGCGGCGGTTTCAAACTCCAAATTCCCGGCTTTTAGCTCAGCCTGACATTTGAGATAGGCCGATATTTTATCTGCCGCCTTAATGATCTGCACATGCTCCGGCGGCATCCTGTCGTGATGAATCAGCACCTGAAAATCAGCCTGCAACTCAACCGGCAAAAGCGCCAGCAGCTCTATTTCGGCCTGATGCTCAATCCGTTTGTAGGCGGCGCTGATTTCCTGGGAATGATATTTAATAGGCGTGGGCAAATCGCCGGTAATGACTTCCGTAATATCGTGATACAAAGCCGCCGTAGCAATGGCGTTGGCATCAACGGTCCCGCCGTAATAACGATTTTTAATCAAGGCCAGCGTGTGGGCAATAACCGACACCTCCCAGCTATGCTCCATGACATTTTCAGCATGCGCATTGCGCTTTAGACCCCAGCGCTTAATCCATCTTAGTCGCGACAAATAAGCGTAGAAACTACTTGTTATTTCTTTATTCATATTTCTTTAATGAGCGAATTTTCTATCAGAACCTGAACATAATATTTCATATTATCCCAGAAGTAATGAGCCCTTATCAGTGGCAGTGACCTTGCCATTGTTAATCGTCCAGGTTTTCATTGTTGGACCATTGGCATAAGTGACCGGATAATTTCCGTCCAGAAATTCAACTGCCTTCCTTGACAGCTGATTTTGTTGATCCTGCGTATAACCGGCCGGCAAAACCAGAACGCCTAATAGTTTAATATTTTCATTCATTAAGACTTGTATGCATTTATAGCTGTTGATTATAGGGTTATGATGCTTAAATAGTCCACTTTGGTTACAGCTAAACATCATGCTTATTCAGTGGTATCCCGGCCATATGCACAAGGCCAGCAAAGAGGTCAAAGAAATCCTGCCCCAGGTTGACCTGATCATCGAAATTCTGGACGCGCGCATTCCGTTCAGCAGTCAAAATCCGATGCTCGCCGCGCTGCGCGGCGACAAGCCCTGCATCAAGGTACTCAGTAAAAGCGACCTTGCCGACCCGGTTGTTACGCAACAATGGCAAACCTATCTGGAGCAGGAGCAAGGCGTAAGAACCCTGGCGCTGACCACCGAGCAGCCCGAAAAAATGCGCCAGCTGACCGAACTGTGCCACAAGATGCTGCCGAACAAAGCCAGCAGCGACAAACCGATCCACACCCTGATCATGGGCATTCCCAATGTCGGCAAGTCCACGCTGATCAACATACTGGCCGGAAGAATGATCGCCAAAACCGGCAACGAACCGGCCATCACCAAGACCCAGCAACGCATTGACATAGGCCACGGCATTATCCTATTGGACACGCCCGGCATGCTGTGGCCCAACGTCGAAAATAAAAACAGCGGTTACCGGCTGGCGACCACCGGCGCTATCAAAGATACCGCAATCAGTCATGAGAATGTCGCCTTCTTCGCGGCCGAATACCTGTTGCAGTATTACCCGGATTTATTGCAGACCCGTTTCCAGCTGGAGCAGCTACCGGAAGCCGAGCAACAGCTGATGGAAGCCATCGGTAAAAAACGCGGCTGTCTGCGCTCGGGCGGGCACATCGAAATGGATAAAGTGGCTAAAATCCTGCTGTCTGAATTGCGCGCCGGAACCATCGGCAGGATCAGCCTGGAAACTCCGTCCATGATGGAGAAGGAATTGGCCGAGCTGGTGATTATTCGCGAGCAGAAAGAGGCCAAGAAAAAAGCGCGGAAGCAGAAATGGAAAGGGTCGAACTAACCCTGTAGAAATCTATGCTGCTAAATAAGAGCCGTAGGATATGTTGAACAAAGTGAATCGCATCATTTGCGATTGCACAGTTTCAAAGCCTACGCCGCTTAACGCATAGCCGCCCGTGCCGCCTCAGCCAAAAAGACCGAGCGCGTTAAATGTTTGGCATGGGTATAGTCATCAATGCGTTTTAGTAATAATTTCGGCAAAACTATATCGATTTTTTCGGCTTCGCCTTCAAACGCCGTGGTGTCCACATCAACGACAGCCCACACACCGCCTGCATAATCCGGGTTATTTTGATGCTGACTAATCGGTGCAATATCGGGCATATCTTGCCCATCTTCCAACAGTCCTTCCAAGTGTAATTCTATCGCTTCCTTAACTGATTCCAGCGCATCATCTATGCTGTCTCCAGCCGAGAAGCAACCTGCTAAATCCGGTACAGTGACGCCATAACGTTGACCGTCGTCTGAGTGTAAAACTACGGCAATTTTCATTTCCAACCTGCCTGTTTGTAAATGTTAATGAGCGTTCCTTTTGGAATGTCTCCATCTGGATGTTTAACGGTAACGAGTCCTTTTTTGCTATTGTGTTTAAATTGATGGTGAGAGCCTTTGACTCTTACAAGCATCCAGCCGTCTTGTTCTAATTGCTTAATGAGAGTTTTACTATTCATAAATAATTTTTCAACGGCTTACCTGTTTTTACAGTTATTCCAATCTTACCAGCGTATTTGCTTGCTTTACCAGCGAGTTATTTTTCATTCATTAAATCAACATAAAACAAGGATCAAGAACTACACGACAACATAGAACACCCGGCCCGCTGCCTTGCCCAGTCGGGGCGTTTTAAGGCGAATTCTTCTTTGCCGGGCTGTTCGTCGTAGGGATGGCGCAATAGTTCCAACAGCTCATTAACCATCGAAAAATCGCCCTGCTCCGCTTTGTCTATCGCCAGTTGCGCCAGGTAATTCCTCAACACGTATTTGGGATTGGCGGCGTTCATAGTCTTGATGCGCTCGGCATCGGATATGCCGGAATTTTGAATTCGTTTTATATAAAGCCTAAGCCAGTTGCCAAGACGCGCCTTATATTCATCGGTTAATTGCTCCGGCACATAATAAGCTTCCATCAGCGGCGCCATCAAAGCCTCATCGCTGAGTTCAACATCCATGACCAACATGGCAAGCTTGCGGTAAAAAATAGTCATATCCGTTTCAACCGATTGCAACAGAATCAACAACTCGGTGTTCAGTTCGTTATCGATGGACGGATCATAGGCATTCAACCCCAGCTTACCGGCGACCATGGTTTGCCAGCCTCGCTCAAAGGTGTCCTTATAAGCATTGATCGCCTGTTGCAGGGGTTCAACCTGTTCTATCAGCGGATAGATCGCATTAGCCAATTGCCCCAGATTCCAGAACGCGATTTGCGGCTGATTGCCGAAACGATACCGGCGGTCGGCCGCATCGGTGGTATTAGGCGTCCAGTTGGGATCGTAATTTTCCAGCCAGCCGTAAGGGCCGTAATCTATGGTGAGGCCGAGTATCGACATATTATCGGTATTCATCACGCCATGAACAAAGCCGACCCGCTGCCAATGCACGATCATTTCCGCCGTCCTGCGGCAGACTTCTTCAAACCATTTAAGATAAACGTCCAGCGACGGCTCACCCAAATGCGGAAAGTCGGTAACAATGGTGTAGTCCACCAGTTTTTTCAGCAGATCGATCTCGCCCCTGGCGGTAAAAATCTGAAAACTGCCGAAACGGGTAAACGATGGCGCAACGCGGCACACTACGGCGCCCGGTTCGGGTTTGGGATCGCCGCTGTAGAACATATCCCGAATAACCTCCTCGCCGGTCAGTATCAGACTCAATGCCCGCGTGGTCGGCACACCCAAATGATACATGGCTTCACTGCACAAAAACTCGCGCACCGAGGAGCGCAACACCGCCAAGCCGTCGGCATTCCTTGAGTAAGGCGTGGAACCTGCGCCTTTCAGCTGCAAGGTAAAACGCTCGCCTTTCCTGTTAATTATTTCACCCAGGTTGATAGCGCGACCGTCACCGAGCTGCCCCGCCCAGTTGCCGAACTGATGGCCGCCGTAACAGATTGCGTAAGAATCCATGCCGGGTAACAGGCTATTGCCGACAAACACTTGGGTAAAATCGGCGGATTTACAGACTTCCTCAGTTAAATCCAGTAACTCTGCAACCTCTCTGGAATAAGCAACCATTTGCGGATTAGCAACTTTGGTCGGCAATACCCGGGAATAGCAAGCGCTGAATACCTGACGACGATTATTGACAGTTTCGGGGTCGGCGGGTAACTCGCGTATAAAACGATTATCGAAGATCAAGTCATCGAGTCCGGAAGTTTTTGTTTGGGAATTCATCATAATCATAAAATCTCACACTGGTTCGGTGGGCTGTTCAATTGACAATTTAGGCTATTCTAGCGTTAAAAATGAATTCTCCTTGATATTCAGTTAAAATAACCGCGTTAATAAACCTCCATTTTTAATGGAGGGTGTGTCATTTTATTTGATGTATTTTCCTGAGGTCGTCGTATGCGTAAAAATCTTCTTACCTTCATTGGGGGCGCCACGTTGCTCCTTATGCATCCTTGGAGTCAAGCGGCCAGTGATTTACCTCCTACGGCCAAGGTAGAAATGGGTCCCGTAGAAGAAGTATGTTCCGACTTTACTTCTCCCGAATGGCGAAAAGAACAAGTCATTGATGGTGTGCAAATACAGGCTTCACGGCTATGTAATCCCGACAATCCGTCTGACATCGCCGCCTTTGTCAAAGGCACCAACGGCATTTCCATGAAAACCCTGATGGAAACTCAACTCGCTGCCGATGCCGTTACCATGTCCGACGATGTCGACGGCGACGGCGACCCTGATAAAATCATTATCAAACTTGAAGTTGCCGAGCTCAACGGTCATTCGCCCGACATGAAGGACCCCACCACCACCTTCGATATAGCGCCGGGCATCCAGCCGACTTTTTGGGTTTTTGCCCCCAAAACCCGCGATATGTCCACGCTCAGCATTTATGAGCCGATAGCCAATCCGTTGCTGCGCGTACCGTCTCCGGTGATTCGCGTCGAGCAGGATGACGTGGTCTGGCTGGTTCTGGAAAACACCCATTATTTGCCGCATTCCATACACTTGCACGGTATCGATCATCCGTTCATGGATCATGTCGGCGTCGGTAATGATGGCGTTGCTCAAACCAGCAACATGGATACCATGCCGGGAAAAAGCAAGACTTACGTAATCAAGCCGCGCCAGCCCGGCACCATGTATTACCATTGCCACGTTCAGCCGCACACCCATATTCCGATGGGCTTGCAGGGTATTTTTGTGGTTGAGGAAAACCGTCCCAACAACTGGCCGCAAACCCTTAATGTCGGTGCAGGCCAAGTGCGTCATCCATCGGTCGCCGTGCTGGAAAAATATGCACGCGAATATGACCTGCATTATCAATCGGCGGATAAAGAACTGCATGAGCTTGTTGCCCGGTCGGCCAACGATCCGCGCCTGATCGCCAAGCACATGAATATGGAATATGACACCACCGATGCCACCGACGATTATTTCATGCTCAATGGCCGCTCTTTCCCTTATACCTTAAGGGAATCGCTGATTGAAATGAAACAGGATGAAAAAGTTAAACTGCGGGTCCTGAATGGCCATACCGAATCCTTGGCCCTGCATATCCACGGTCACAAGCCGACCGTGACTCATTACGACGGCGTCGACAACGGCCCCAGTTCCTACATCCAGCGTGACGTACATGCCATGGTACCCGCACAGCGTCTTGACCTGGAATTAAGCGGCGTCGATGACGGCCTGCACAGTTTCGGACAAGGCATCTGGATGTTCCACGACCATGTCGAAAAAGCGTTTACCACTAACGGCGTTGGTGAAGGCGGCGACATCAGTCTGGTCGTCTATGACGGCTTCCTTGATGAAAAAGGCATTCCCAAATCGCACGGCATGAGCCTTGCCCCCTATTTCACCAAAGGACTCTGGAAACGCAATTATCCGATCTGGCAAGATTATGATGAGTGGCGCAGCTTAGGCCTGCCGGACCTGAAAGCGGAATACCAACCTTCTAAAGTGGCGGTACAAACCGTACAACAACAATGGGCGCCGGAAAAGCCGGCAGCTGAACAGGAAAGTTCCGCTTTTGGAAAACTGTTGTTCGGTTTAATACTGGGATTATTAAGTTATGTGCTGATAATTAATCGACAAACGATTTATGAGCGCGTTCGTAAACTGCTTAATAAATAACGCCAGCCACCAGTTAGAGATATTGCCTACATGGATGCAGGTAACGTCTCTAACCTATTATTTCTAATCTCAACCGCACAAATCCGGACATGGCGGACACTTGACGCCTCTCGGCAGAGGCCGTTGGGCCAAGCGTGTATGCTACGCAATGACAAATGACTATCAAGCATAAAAACCGGATAACCCCAATATGATGCGAACCTATGCCATACTTGTTATGGCATTGCTATGCCCCTGCTTTTCAGCATCGGCTGAACCCATCCATCTCCAGTTACGCTGGCATCACCAGTTTCAATTTGCCGGCTATTATGCGGCGTTAGAAAAAGGTTATTACAAAGACGCCGGACTCGACGTAATCATCCACGAAGGCACGCCGGAAAAAAACCGGTGCAGGAAGTCCTTCAAGGCCATGCCCAATACGGCGAGGCCAACAGCGAATTACTGCTGGAACGGTTGCGCGGCGCGCCGCTGGTCGCCTTGGCTGCGATATACCAGCATTCCCCTTCCGTGTTAATCGCCCGCAAAGATGCCGAGATTTCTTCACCTGACGGTTTAGTCGGAAAAAAATCATGTTGTTAAATCAGACTGTCGATGCTGATTTTGTCGCCATGTTCAATAATGAAGGCATAGACATCAACCGTCTTCATATCATCCCCAGCAGTTATGAAATTCGTGATTTGATTGACGGCAAAGCGGACGCGTTTAATTCATATCTGAGCAACGAGCCTTATTTTCTCAAGCAGCAAGGCATTGAGTTCAACGTACTTAACCCGCGCAACTACGGCGTCGATTTCTACAGCGATATTCTGTTTACAACGGAGGATGAACTTAAACAGCATCCCGAGCGCGTCAAGGCATTCCGCCAAGCCAGTCTTGAAGGCTGGTATTACGCAATGGATCACCCGCAAGAAATCATTGACTTATTGCTCAACAAATACAAAGTCAACAAATCCAGAGACCATCTTAACTTTGAAGCCGACGCAATACGCCCATTAATAGTACCGGATGTGATCGATCTGGGACACATGAATCCCTGGCGCTGGCGGCACATGGCGGAGACCTTCATCAAGGCGGGCATGGTTGAAAACGATAATTTTTTGCAAAATTTCAGCTATGATCCCGACCCCAAAGCCGACAAGGAAAAGCTGCTCAAATACATCAAGATTGCCGCAATCATCATCCTGTTAACCAGCGTTATTGCCTTAACGCTGTTGGCTTCTTATCGATCGCTAAAACGAAAAACAAAATAGCCGCCCGTAACGAAAAGCTTTTACGCTTGGCGCATGAGACGGCCGGAATAGGCTACTACGTGACCGATCTGGCGACCGAGCGCTGGGAAAGCTCGCCCCTGCTTGATCAGATTCTCGGTATCGACGCTCATTTTGAACGAACTATTCCCAATTGGGGTGCATTGATTCATCCCGAGCACTATCAACGCGTGCTTGATCACTATCAGGAAATACTCCATAGCCGCGAGCGGTTTTCGATGGAGTATGAAATCATCCGGGCTAGCGATAACGAAACACGCTGGGTAATCGCTCATGGCGACATCGAATTCGACAAAACCGGCAATCCCGCGCAACTGGTGGGTACCGTGCAAGATATTACCGAACGCAAGCATGCGGAAGCTGCACTACGCGAAAGCGAGGACGCATTTCGGCACCTGTTTGAAGACTCCAAAGACCCCATTTTGCTTATCAAAGAAGGTCGCTTCATCGACTGCAACGCCGCCGCCTTAACGCAGCTGGGGTATCATTCAAGATCGGAATTGATCAATTACAAACCCGATGAAATATCTCCCGACTATCAACCCGATGGACGATCCTCTGAGGAGAAAGCGGCTGAAATGATAGCCACCGCTCTGCAGGTGGGTTATCACCGGTTCGAATGGCTGCACGTCCGAGCCGACGACTCTCCCCTTCCTGTCGAGGTTTCTCTAACTCCGATGACAGTGCATGGCGAGCTTATTACCCATGTTTGCTGGCGCGACATTACCGAGCGCAAGCAAACGGAACAGCAACTAACTCGTCAACTCCGTTATCTGAATATAATGGAGCGCATATCCCGAATAAACGCTACGGCAGAAAGTCTCGAAGCCATGCTTGATGGCGTACTCAAAGAAATCCAGTTAATCTTTAATGCCGACCGTGCCTGGTTTTTGTATCCTTGCGACCCCAAAGCAAATTTTTTCTCTGTGCCGATGGAGCGTACCCGTCCCGAATGGCCCGGCGCTTTTGTGCGTAATACGCAAATACCGGTCACCCGGGAAATCACGGAGCTACTGCAATCGGTGCTTGAAACTGACGAACCCTTACAATACGGCCCCCAATTAAGCCTCGCCGTTCCAAAAATATCCGCCGAAGACTTCTCGGTAAAATCCCAGCTGCAAATTGCACTTCGACCGCAGATCGGCAGCCCCTGGTTGCTTGGCATTCATCATTGCTCGGAAGCGCATATCCACGACGCTGATGATTTATGGATTTTCACCGAGATAGCGCAAAGAATTACAGAGGCCTTAAGCAGCCTGATTTCAATCAAAAGCTTACGGGAAAGCGAGGAACATTTCCGCCTGCTCATTCAAAAATCCCCCGTTGCCATAGGTATCATCAATAAACAAAACGGAATCGATTTACTGAATGACCGGTTTATCCGGACTTTCGGCTATACGCTGAACGACGCTCCAAACCTGGATGCGTGGTGGCCGCTGGCGTATCCTGACGAACATTATCGGGATCAGGTCAAAGAAACGTGGACCGGCTTTATGGAAAAAGCCATTGTTGAAGAAAAGGATCTTGAACCGATGGAGTTTAGGGTAACTTGCAAGAATGGGACGGTGCGCGACATCATTTTTTACAACGCAATCGTCGGCGAACGGATTCTGGTATTTTTTGACGACATCACCGAACGTAAGGCCGTCGAAAATAAATTACGTAGCCGCACCGATGAACTGGCTCTGCAGAATCAAATTCTTCAACAAATTAATCAAGGGGTTGACCTACCCCAGATATTGAATGAATTAGTGCGTCAAATTGAAGTACTGCATCCCAATATGTTGTGCTCTATCTTACTGCTGGACGAAGACAACAAACATCTACGCCATGGCGCGGCGCCCAGTTTACCCGACGCTTATAATCAAGCCGTTGACGGCTTGGCGATTGGCGATGGCGTAGGGTCTTGCGGCACGGCGGCGTATCGCGGCGAGAGTGTCATCGTTGAAGATGTGCAACATCACCCTTACTGGGAACCGTTTCGCGATCTTGCCAAGCTAGCCGGTCTGCAAGCCTGCTGGTCGCATCCGATTAAAAATAATCAGGGACGCGTACTCGGAACTTTCGCCGTCTATCATCGCCTGCCGACACACCCAACGCATGACGAAATCAACTTGGTTGACCACTATGCGGAACTGGCGCAATTGGCGATTGAGCGAAATCAGTCAATGATACAAATAGCGGAATCCCTATCGATACTAAAGGCCACCCTGGAAGCCACCGGCGAAGCTATTCTGGCTGTAGACCTGAACAATAATTGGCTGCTGCATAACCAAAAATTCATTGATTTGTGGCAAATTCCGGATGAAATCATCGCCGCTAAAATAGGCGCTGAAGACGGTAATGCAGAACTGCTATACGGCCCCAATCAAATAAAAGACCCCGAAGCTTTCTCCAATAAAGTAACCGGACTGTATGCAACCCCGGAAGCCAATTCTTTCGATATTATTGAATTCAAGGATGGAAAAGTCGTCGAGCGATATTCCATCCCCAAGATAATCAACAACAAAGTAGTCGGCAGGGTGTGGAGTTTTCGCGACGTTACCGAGCAAAAACAGGCCGAGGCAGAGCTTCGCATCGCCGCAACCGCCTTTGAATCGCAAGAAGGCATGTCCATTACCGATGCCAATCAGACTATTCTGAAGATCAACAAGGCATTTACCCGCATCACCGGCTATAGCCCGGAAGAAGTCATTGGCAAAACCCATGCAATGCTTAACTCGGGTCGCCAGGATGGCCACTTTTATAGCGTACTGCAACATACCCTGAAACAGGACGGCTACTGGGAAGGCGAAATATGGAATCGGCGCAAAAACGGGGAAATCTATCCGCAATGGCTCAGCATTACCACGGTTAGCGATGCGAACAACCAGATCACCAACTACGTTGCCGCCTTTACCGACATCACCAAAGACAAAGAGGCCGAAGAAACCATTCACAACCTGGCTTATTACGATCCGCTCACGGCCCTGCCTAATCGTCGCCTGCTGTGGGAGCGACTAAAACATGGCATCGAAGTGGAACGGCGTGACGGCAAACAGCTGGCGTTGCTGATGCTTGACCTGGATCGCTTCAAAGCGGTCAATGACAGCATGGGACACTTGGCGGGTGATGAATTACTGCAACAAGTCGCTGCCCGCATCAAAGCAAGATTGCGCGATGTCGATATGGTCGCTCGTTTGGGCGGTGATGAATTTATCGTCCTGTTGGAAGATATTACTCATCCGGAAGATGCGGCTCGAGTCGCTGAAGACATCGTCGCCGACTTAAGCAAGCCTTTTCAATTACTTAAAAACAACAGCGCCTGCCCCGACCCTGAGCTAAGCCGAAAGGTTAGAATTGGCGCCAGCATCGGCATTAGCTTGTTTCCACAGCACGGTGACAGCCCTGAAACGCTTCTGGATAATGCTGACATTGCACTCTACAGAGCCAAAGATGAAGGTCGCGGCTGTTTTGCCTATTTTTCCGAAGAGTTCACCATTATCGCCCGTGAGCGTATCGCACTGGAAACTCGCCTGCGCCGAGCCACTGAACAGCGGGAATTGTGCGTCTACTATCAGGCCCAAATCGACATCGACAGCGGCCTGATCATCGGCGCAGAAGCCTTGGTGCGCTGGCATGACCCCGCTGCGGGACTGATTTCGCCGGCCAACTTCATCCCCATTGCCGAAGAAACCGGTCTGATTGTAGAAATTGGCGCCTGGGTGCTGCGCGAAACCTGCCTACAAGGCCGACGCTGGATAGACGCGGGTTTGCCGTCGTTAACTTTAGCGGTCAATGTCTCCCCTCACCAGTTCCGCCGTAGCGACATCAGCGCCCTGGTGGCAGAGGTATTGAGCGAGACCGGCTTCCCGGCCGAGCTATTAGAGCTGGAATTAACGGAAAGCGGCTTAATGGAAAACGAAGAAAAAGCTGTCGAAGTGCTCAATAATTTGCGCGCTCAGGGCGTTCGTCTTGCCATTGACGACTTCGGTACCGGTTATTCATCGCTGGCCTATCTCAAACGCTTTCCTCTGGACGTACTGAAAATCGACAAGAGTTTTATCGATGACATTCCTTCGGTGCAAGACGATATGGAAATTACCGCAACGATTGTTGCCATGGGCCATATTTTAGGATTCAAAGTACTGGCTGAAGGCGTAGAAACGCTTGAGCAACTGGCATTCCTGCGTGAAAAAGGCTGCGACACCTATCAAGGCTATATCAAAAGCAAACCCCTTCCGGCGGAAGATTTTGCCCAGTTATTGCGTGATCAAATCTAAATGGCTAGTTAATGATTTAAACAAGCACATAATCAAGAAAAACAAAGCCGCGAAAGATTAGTCCCTGAGTTTCAAAATCAAGTTAAAATAGCCCCAAGATTATTAAATCGGGGACAAAGGAAATTCAAGTTTAAAATCAGTTTCTTGTGTTGAACCATATATAATCATGCAGTGATCATTGCTTAAATATCAATGTGTACTACATTCCATTTAGTTATTTCAATATAAACCAACCACAAAAAGAGAACACATGCTAGTTATCGCTGGATATTTGATCCTCTCTATATCAATCATGGGCGGATTTATGGGGGGCGGTGGGCACCCCGGCGTTCTTTTTCAACCCTTTGAATTTGTTATCATCATCGGTGCCGCCGTGGGCGCTTTCGTCTGCGGAAACTCCATGTCCGTTATAAAAGCCGCTATCAGTCAGGCCACGGCCACGTTAAAAGGCACCAAGTACAATAAAGAATATTACCTTGAGCTGCTGCTGTGTTTTTATGCAATTACCACTAAAACACGCAAGGAGGGCTTATTATCGCTGGAAAGCATTATCGACGACCCGAAAAGCAGCCCGGTCTTTACCCCCAGAATTCTCGGCGATCACCATTTATTGGAATTTATTTGCGACAACCTGCGTTTGATCGTTACCGGGGTTGAGGTCTATGCGCTGGAAGAACTGATGGACCAGGAACTCGAAACCCATCATGAAGAAGCTCATGCACCCGTCAAAGCCATCCAGAATCTCGCTGACGGTTTACCGGCCTTTGGGATTGTCGCGGCGGTAATGGGCGTCGTACATACCATGGAGTCAGTCGGTATTCCTCCCTCAGAGCTGGGCAAATTGATTGCGGCGGCCCTGGTAGGAACATTTCTGGGTATTTTACTGGCCTATGGTTTTATCGGCCCCGTCGGAGCCGTAATGTCAGAACGCTTTGAAGCGTCAGGCAACGTCTATAAATGCGCCCAAAAAGGCTTGTTGTGTTGCGCCAAAGGCGTATCACCGGCCATGACTGCTGAATATATGCGCACCATGATTGCGTCTTCCATGCGTCCAGGCTTTCTGGAACTGGAAGAACAGCTGAGAGCTAATAAAGGTTAATTTAAACAATGGCTGACCAACAACCCATCATCGTAAAAAAGTAAAAAAGGCGGCCATGCTCATCATGGAGGCGCCTGGAAACTGGCTTACGCCGATTTCGTTACCGCCATGATGGCTTTTTCTTACTGATGTGGCTATTAGGAACAACCAGCGAACCGGAACGCAAAGGCATTGCCGAATACTTTCAAGATCCTTTTAAGGCATCCACGGAAGAACGAGGATTGGATGTCGGCGATCGAACCAGCATTATTCAAGCGGGCGGTTCGGATATTACCTCACAAGACCAGGGCCAGGTCGACAAAGGCAAGACGGCTGAAGAAGTAGAGATTACGCCCGAGGAAATTGAACACAAGGCCGAAGAGCTTGAGAAAGAAAAACTCGAAAATTTAAAGCAAAAAATCCAGGATAAAATAGATTCAACCGCGGAATTAAACGAGTTCAAAGAGCAAATCAAACTGGAAATAACATCCGAAGGCTTGCGGATTCTAATCGTCGATGCCCAGAACAGGCCTATGTATAAACTGGCCAGCGCGGAAACCGAGCCGCAAATCAAATTGATTTTGAGGGCACTGGCGCCGGTTATTAACGAATTGCCCAATAAAGTCAGCCTCAACGGCCATACCGATGCGCGACCTTTTCCGCCCAATCAAAAGAAATATACCAATTGGGAACTCTCCAGTGACCGAGCCAATGCCGCTCGATACGAACTGAATCAAGCCGGCCTTGCCGAAGAAAAAATCCTACGCGTTATCGGATTATCGTCCAGCGTTCCCTACAGTGCCACCACCGAACCACTGAATCCGATTAACAGGCGAATTTCGATTATCGTGATGAACAAAAAAACCGAGCAAGAAATTCTGCAAAACGTGGGAGAAGAACCCGGTACGGAGGCGGCACCGCCA
>scf_100011_pt105 | contig 32342 bp, 40 predicted proteins | sample Micenr1anaerobic_FD_49594 | JGI IMG/M metagenome (IMG submission 49594) | reverse complement strand
AGACATGCATTTCATGCTGCAAAAGGAAGTGGTTGACCGGATTTGCGCGGCTCCTGGCAGCAAAAAATACGGCAGACTTAGCGTCATGATGCAATATTATTGCGCAACCGAGCTGTTATTCGATGTGCCGCCGGAAAGCTTCGACCCGGCTCCGCAGGTGATGTCAGCTATCGTCAGGCTGGTGCCGCACCAGCAGCCGCCTGTTGCGGTTAATGATATGAGCAAACTTAATCGGGTTGTCACTCAGGCGTTTTCGCAACGGCGCAAAACCTTGCGTAATTCGCTGAAAAAGCTGATCACCGAGGAAGAAATTGTCGCGTTGGGAATTGATCCAACGCTCAGGGCTGAAAGCATATCGCTGGCTGAGTTCGCTCTTTTAAGCAATTTGTTGCAGGAATAACGTAATTGTTCTGGAATCGGAATAATGGAACGCGGATGATGCGGATGGTTATGATTTAATAAGATTTTGATGGGTTATCAGTGTTTTTCGCCAGTTCCCACGCTTGAACTTGGGAATCAGGGCAATAAAGATGTTATCCGTGAGCATCATAATTATCCGCGTCATCCGCGTTCCATCTTATCAATGATCAAACAGAAAAACTCTCGCCGCAGCCGCAGGTGCCTTTTACATTCGGGTTATTAAACTGGAAGGCTTCGTTAATGCCTTCCCGGCGATAATCCAGTTCTATACCGTCCACAAATTGCAGGTCGTTTGCGGCGACTATGACTTTTACATCGAAATTTTCAAATACGGTATCGCCTTCGTTTAGTATGTCGGCGTAATCAATCGTATAAGCATAGCCCGAGCAGCCGGATTGCTTTACGCCCAGCTTTAAACCCAGTCCTTTGCCGCGTTTTTCCAGTTGTTTTTTAATTTGCCGAGCGGCACTTTCAGTTAATGAGACAGACATGATTTCCTCTTTATCCTTTGATGGTTAAGGATGTTAATTGTTTAATAAATTCGATAACGTCAGCTTCAGTGTTGGTTTTCCCAAACTGATGCGAATCGCGCTTTTTGCGTCGCTAGGTTCAATACCCATGGCTACCAATACCGGACTGGGTTCTCTCTGGCCGCTGGCGCAGGCTGAGCCGCTGGAAACGGCGATGTTTTTCTGATCCAGCTGCATCAGCAGCATTTCTCCATCGATGCCGTGGATGCCCATCTGGACGGTATTGGGCAGTCGTTCGGCCTGCTCGGCAAAAATAGTCAGACCGGGAATGGCGCTTAAGCCATGCTCCAACAGTTTTCTAAGTTTTAGCAGATATGCGTGGCGTTCGGCAAGTTCGGTTTTGGCAAGTTCCGCCGCTTTGCCAAAGCCGACGATGGCGGCGACGTTTTCAGTCCCGGCCCTGAATCCCTGTTCCTGGCCGCCGCCCAGCAAGATCGGTTTTATCTCCACGGATTTTTCAAATACCAGCGCGCCGCAGCCTTTGGGGCCGTAGATTTTATGGCTGGACAGCGACATCAAATGCGCGCCGAGGCGGTTAAAATTTACGGGGATTTTGCCCAGCGCCTGCACGGCGTCGGTATGAACCTTGATGCCTTGCGCTCTTAACTGATCGGCATAGTGAGCGACATGCTGCACCACGCCGGTTTCATTGTTGGCCAGCATGATTGAAACCAGGCCGGGCTTTAGCCGAATCACCTCGTCGATAGCATCCTGTGTGATCAGGCCGTTTGCATCGACATTAAGCAGGGTAAGCTCATGTCCCTGGCTTTTTAAATGCAGGGCAGGCTCGATAATCGAGGGATGTTCAATGGCTGAGACGGCGAGTCCGGCCTGAGGGGCTAGTGTTGCCAAAGCCAGGTTATTGGCTTCGGTGCCGCCGCTGGTAAAAATAATTTGTCCGGGCTGAACGCCAAGCAGTGCCGACAGCTGTTCACGAGCTGCATCTATGGCGCTGCCCGCGACTCTGCCGTGACGATATAAGCTGGAAGGATTTCCGTAGAATGTGGTCAGGAAAGGAAGCATCGCGTCCAGGACGCGATCGTCTAACGGTGTGGTCGCGTTATGATCAAAATAGATCATTCAGGTCGGGCATTAATCCGGATGACGGTAAATTTCAATGACTTGCTGCGCATCGTGATGCTGCCTTATGGCAACTTCCTGAACCTGGTTTTTTCTAACAGGTCGGCCAAAGAAATGCCCTTCAAATAATCTCTAATCTGTTCGCTCAATCCCATCCACAGGTCATGCGTTAAACAGGCCTGATCCTTCTGGCAATTGGCCTCTCCGCCGCATTTGGTCGAATCAAGCGGTTCATTGACGGCAGCGATAATGTCAGCAATATTAATATCGCTGGTCTTGCGACACAGTTTGTAACCGCCGCCAGGCCCGCGCACGCCTTTTACCATACCGGCCCGGCGTAAACGGGCAAACAGTTGTTCCAGATAAGACAGGGAAATGGTTTGACGAGCCGCAATGTCAGTCAGGGTTACCGGCTTGATTTGACTGTGAAAAGCCAAGTCAAGCATTGCAGTAACCGCATAGCGGCCTTTAGTTGTTAAGCGCACAGTAGTATCCTCTATAAATACCGTTAAGATATTGTTACTATACTTAACCTAGCAAAATAGTCAACTATTGTACCCTTGGCAAGCACAGGTATTTCTCAAATAAGGTTGCTTTTCTCTGAGGAATACCTGGATGCAAATCACGTTGAAACCGTTTTTACCTTTTTACCGTTCGCCTTTTTCATAGCCGTCCTCAATTTCGCAACCGTCCAATGTGGAGATAGGCGATTCCGTGTATTTAATGCCCGCATCATTGAGCGCTTTTTGCAGGGTTTCTATCTGTTTATCCATGTCATGAATATGATCGAGCATGTGATTGATGGCGTAGGCGATTGGATCGGGTACGTCGGTTGTCGCGCCGTAGGCATGAAAGCCCATTTTGTAGGCAATCTTGTCACGCTCGGCTGTTACGGCTCTGCTGTTGGGATCGACGATATGAGCGGGAATTCCAACCGCAGTTGCTCCAGCCGGTACCGGCTTTAAGACCACCGAGTTTGAACCGACTCGGGCGTTTTCACCTATATCGATAGGTCCTAAAACTTTTGCCCCGGCACCAATCACCACGCCGTTATGCAGGGTCGGATGACGTTTGCCTTTATCCCAGCTGGTTCCGCCCAAGGTTACGCCATGATACAAGGTGCAGTCATCACCGATAATGGCGGTTTCGCCGATTACCACGCCCATGCCGTGATCGATAAAAAAACGCCTGCCGATGACTGCGCCGGGGTGGATTTCAATGCCGGTCAGCCAGCGGCCGATGTGGGCGATAAATCGGGCCAGCCATCTGAATTCGGCGATCCAGAAAAAATGGCTGACTCGGTGTATCAAAACGGCATGAAATCCGGGATAGGTGGTAATCACTTCAAAGACCGTCTGCGCCGCCGGATCGCGGTCAAAGACGCAGGCAATATCTTCTTTTATTCGGTTAAACATCGTTATTCCTCTTGTGGCCTTGAGACATCCGTAAGATACCCCGGAGTATGTCCAGTTCCTTGGTATCCATTTGTACCCGGTTATAAATCCGCCGCAAACGCCGCATGATGGATTTTGATTTGGCGGGATGCATAAAGCCTATATCGGTTAATGCTTCGGCCAGATGCGTATAGAAAGACTCCATTTGCGTTGCCGTGGCCAAGGGGTCTTCGCCTTTGTCGCCGACCACGATTTGTTCTTGCTCGGCCAGTCCGGATGCCACGAACAATTCATAACAAACCACCTGTACCGCGGCGGCAATATTCAAGGAGCTGTATTCGCTGTTGCACGGGATGCGCAGCAAAAAGTGACACAGATCCAGTTCGTGATTTTTTAAGCCCGAATTTTCCCGGCCAAAAACGATAGCCACTTTGTTGCCGGGTTCCTTGATCAGCACTTTTTCCGCGCATTCCCTGGGCGTCATTTCCGGCCAGCTGATGGTCCGGCCTCGGGCGCTGGCGCCAATCACCACTTGGCAGTCGGCAATGGCCTCTTGCAAGGTCGCGCAAACGGTTGCGCCCGCCAACACGTCATCAGCGCCGGACGCTCTGGAGGTGGCATCGGCGCTGGGGAAGATTTTAGGCGCAACCAGCCAGAGATTATGCATCTTCATGTTTTTCATCGCACGGGCAACAGCACCTATATTCCCCGGATGCGTTGTTTCGACCAGTACAATTTTTATAGTAGACAGCAATGCCTTGTCCTTAGTTAAAAAAAGAGCCTAAGTTTAGCAAAATATTTGGTATTATATGCGTTTTCAGCAATTGCTCCTGCATTGCTCTACCTCCTGCGTCCATGCAGTCGTAAAGCGCCTACTTTGGGTGCTCTAACTTCAGCATAACCCACAGGGACATGGGGAATGCAGATATTGCAGCAGCAAATATCTGTCCATACATCCGTACTCAATATAAATCCGCCTATGCAACCCATGTTAAATACTGCCGTCCGTGCCGCAAGAGCCGCCGGCGACTTGATACTCCGCTCATCCGATAATATCGGTCACCTAAAGGTCGACCAAAAAGGTAAAAACGATTATGCCAGCGAGGTTGATCGTATGGCCGAACGGGAAATTATCAACATTATCAAGGTTGCCTACCCTGATCACAGCATTCTGGCCGAAGAAAGCGGCATGCATGAGGGCAACGATTTTGTCTGGGTGATCGACCCGCTGGACGGCACTACCAACTTTCTGCACGGTTTTCCGCAATACGCCGTTTCCATTGCCTTAAAACACAAAGGCAGAATTGAAGTCGGCGTTGTTTATGACCCGTTACGCGATGAATTATTTACCGCCAAACGCGGCGGCGGAGCCATGCTAAACAGTCGCCGTCTTCGGGTGACCAATCAAACCAGCTTGAAAGGCGCGTTAATCGGCACCGGCTTTCCGTTTAAAACCGATCTGCACATGAATGCTTACTTGGGCATGTTCCGCGCATTAGCGACAGATTCTGCGGGGATTCGTCGTGCGGGCGCTGCGGCGCTTGATTTGGCCTATCTGGCTGCCGGTCGATTGGATGGTTTTTGGGAAATCGGCCTAATGGAGTGGGATATGGCCGCAGGTCTTTTATTGGTAAAGGAAGCGGGCGGTGTGGTTACCGATTTTTCTTTTAATGATAAGTATCTGGAGTCGGGCAACGTCATCGCCGCAAGCCCCAAAATGCATCAAATCATGTACCAGCTTATCGAGCCGCATGTGACCGATAATTTGAAATAATCGGTTGTTGGAAAAAATAGAACGCAGATGACGCGGATAATTATGATGAGCGCAGATAACATCAGCTTCTTTATAAAGGTATAGACGCAAGGCAAAGGACGAAAGATGGTTTTTTCGCCTTTCGCCTTTTTATCCGCCCAATCCGTGTTCTATTATCAATTCAGCTGTTATAAGGCATGCATTAAAAAATCTGCTTCGCCAGCATGATGGCGTCTTCGCGGCCATTCTCCGACTGATAATAACCCTTTCTGATGCCGATTTCGTTGAATCCCATGTCTTCATAAAGGGCGATGGCGACGGTATTGGACGGCCTGACTTCCAGAAACATGGTTTCTGCCTGTCCTCTGGCTATTTCAACAAGATTTTCCAGCATTTTACGGCCTATTCCTTGTCCCTGTTCGGCCGGCGCTACGCAAATATTTAACACATGTGCCTCGCCTACCGCCATGGAGAGTATGCTGTAGCCCAATACGGTATCCTGTTCTTCGCAGACCCAGCAGCTATAGTTGGCTCTGAAGCAGTCCCTGAATATGTCTTCTTCCCAGGGAAATTGATAACTTGCCCTTTCAATCGCCATAACTCCGGGTAAATCGGAACTTCTCATTTTTCTCAGACGCATTAAATCTTTTCTGCCTACCGAGCCAGGAAATAATTTGGCGTAGAACTCTCTATCGGCGTCATAAACCACAAAGTCTTTTATTTTATCTAGCATCATTCCCAACATGATCAACCTATAATGTTTTTAACTGTTTGCAGTGCGAGTTTTAAATCCGCCCAGGCTTTGCGCTTGTCCAGCATTGATCTTAACAAGTACGCCGGGTGATAGACTACAACAACCGGAGTGTCATTTAAAGCGTGTATTTTTCCTCTCAGCTTGCTGATCGGTTCATCGGTGTTGAGCAATGCCTGCGCGGCAATACGCCCTAAAACCACGATGATTTTTGGTTTGAGCAATGCTATTTGTCGCATCAGGTAAGGTTTGCAGGTTTCGATTTCGATGGGCTTGGGGTCGCGGTTAGCGGGAGGGCGGCATTTTACAATATTGGTTATAAAGACCTCTTCCCGGTCAAGGCCTATGGCTCTTAGCATTTCGGTTAACAGCAGACCCGCGTTGCCGACAAAAGGCAGGCCTTGCAGGTCTTCGTTTTGTCCCGGTCCTTCACCGATAATCATCCAGTCGGCGTTTTTATTGCCTGAACCGAAAACGGTTTGGGTGCGTGTTTTACACAAATCGCATTGAGTGCAGGGGGCGACTTCAGCTTGTAACGCTTCCCAGCTGTCGGTTGATTCTGGCAGGGCATTTTCAGCTATAGCAACGGGTGTCGACGTTTGCTGATTGTCGGCAACAGCCCTGGGCAGCCAAACATCAATGCCCATAGCTTCGAGGTATTGCAGGCGTGTTGCGTTATCCAAGACCGACTCGATTTACTTATTGTTCCCACGCTCCGGCGTGGGAACACAATTAGCGATGCTCTGGCGTCGCGTTTGGCAACGCTGGAGCCCTTCGACATGGCTCAGGACAGGGATTGACGGATGCATTCCCACGCAAGAATGTGGGAACGATAAATCTTTCGCCCTTCGCCTTTCGCCTTTCATCTTGCGAACCTCAATCAAACATCCCCTTTCTGAGGATGCCGACGTTGATCGGGACTATGCAGCTTATTCACGGCATTGATATAAGCTTTGGCCGAAGCAATAACAATATCGGTATCGGCGCCCAAGCCGTTAACGATCCGGCCTGCTTTTTCAAGGCGGATAGTGACTTCGCCCTGGGCATCGGTGCCGTTGGTGATGCTGTTAACCGAATAAAGCTCCAGAGTGGCATCGGTTTGCACCAGTTTTTCAATGGCTTTTAAACTGGCATCCACGGCGCCGCCGCCGCTTGCAGTGCCGGTAACTTCTTTATTGTCCATCCGTAGCGTAACGGTTGCGTTGGGTATTTCACCGGTTTCCGAACACACTTTCAGGGCGATCAGCTTGACATGCTCGTCTTCCGCTTCAAACCCGGCTTCCGAAATCAGTGTTTGCAAATCCTCATCAAAGATTTCGTGCTTTTTATCGGCCAACTGCTTAAACCGGGCAAAAGCCTCGTTCAACTCTGATTCCGAACCGAACTCAAAGCCCAACTCGGTGATGCGGCTTTTAAACGCATTCCGGCCTGAATGTTTGCCCAGCACCATACGGTTAGCCGTCCAGCCGACATCTTCAGCGCGCATGATTTCGTAAGTCTCTCTGTTTTTTAATACACCATCCTGATGAATCCCCGCTTCATGTGCAAAAGCATTGGCACCGACGATGGCTTTATTAGGTTGCACAGGAAAACCGGTGATTGAAGACACCAACTTTGAGCAGGTCAAAATTTCGCGGGTATCGATGCCGGTTTGACAGGTAAATACATCCTTACGGGTGCGCACCGCCATGACCACTTCTTCCAGCGACGCGTTACCGGCGCGCTCACCCAAGCCATTAATGGTACATTCGACTTGGCGTGCGCCGTTCATAACCGCCGACAACGAATTGGCAACCGCAAGCCCCAAGTCATTGTGGCAATGCACGGAAAAAATCGCCTTGTCCGAATTGGGAATGCGGCGGATCAGGTTGGCAATGGTCGCGCCGAATTGATCGGGAACGCTGTAACCCACGGTATCCGGTATATTCAGCGTCGTGGCTCCGGCATCGATAACCGCTTCAAGAATCCGGCACAAAAAGTCTTCTTCCGAGCGTCCCGCATCTTCCGGCGAAAATTCGACATTATCGGTATATTGCCGTGCGCGTTTGACCGCTCTAACCGCATACTCGATCACCTGCTCCGGCTGCATCTGCAATTTCATTTGCATATGGATCGGCGAGGTGGCGATAAAGGTGTGAATCCGCGATTGGTTAGCGCCTTTAAGCGCCTCGCCTGCACGGTCAATGTCCTTGTCCAGGGCTCTTGCCAGCCCGCAAACCACACTGTCTTTTATCACCTTGGCGACCGCCTGCACGGCTTCAAAATCGCCGGGACTGGCCGCAGGAAAACCGGCCTCGATCACATCGACCTTTAAGCGTTCCAAGGCCTTGGCGATTCTGACTTTTTCTTCACGGGTCATGGATGCGCCGGGGCTTTGCTCGCCATCGCGCAAGGTCGTATCGAATATTATTAACTTGTCTTTCATAAAAACTCCATTCATGGAGAGCTATCAACTGTTACGTTGATACATGGAAATAGGGGGTATAAGTAATTAAATGGAAAAAAGATGTATGCCCATCAGGGCAGGAATCTTAAAGGCAGGCATAGCCACGCGCACAAGTCTGTTTCGGCAAACATTGCGCCGGAAAGAAGGGTTTGAAATGCAGGGTTGATTTGAATAAACATGGTCGTGACTATACGCCAATGGCTGTGCTGCCTCAAGCAGATTTTACGCTTTACGCCCCTGCAACCTGCGTCTGCGCATGACCAGAGTAATAACCGGGCCTGAAATTGCATAACCTAAAAACAACAGGAACAACATCGTCTGCGGCTGCGCCATCACGAAAGCGATAGCCAGCATCGCGGCAATCGCAACAATAAAAGGCACTTTGCCTTTTAAATCGATTTTTTTGAAACTCCAATAGCGGAAATTACTCACCATCAGCAAGCCGGTGCTGACTGTTAACGCGAGTGCAAAATATTTGAACAGCTCGATGTCGTATTTATACTCCAGGCAAATCCAGATAAATCCGGCAAGAATCGCTGCGGCGGCAGGACTGGGAAGTCCCTGGAAATAATTCTTATCGGCCGTCGCCAGCTGGGTGTTAAAGCGCGCGAGTCTTAATGCGCCGCCCGCCGCATGGACAAATGCGGCAAACAGGCCTAATTTACCGAGGCTCGAAAACGCCCATAAATACATGACCAAAGCGGGGGCCGCGCCGAATGAAACCATGTCCGAAAGGCTGTCGTATTGAGCGCCGAATTCGCTTTGCGTATTGGTCAATCTCGCCACCCGGCCATCCAGACCGTCCAGAATCATCGCTACAAAAATGGCTACAACAGCGGTTTCGTAACGTCCGCCCATCGCCGAAGTAATCGCATAGAAACCGGAAAACAGGGCTCCCGTGGTAAATAAATTAGGTAATAAATAAATTCCACGACGACGAGTTAAGCGTTTTTCTGGAAGCATATTTCAATCAATCCTTTAGGTTTAGGAGGTCGGTAAAAAACATTGCGCTGAATTATACAATGAGCCTGCAAACTGCACCTAGCTTAATCAGAACGGCGGGGCTGGATGTAATCGAGATCGGCGCCTCGCTAATCCTTCGACAAGCTCAGGGCGAGCGGTTTTGAAACAAAATGGCTTGTTATTTAAATAGCTGCCGATCTCGGTAGGGCTTTTATTTGGCTAGTCGGCACGATCCCCGAGTCATTGAAAATCTTCAAAAACAAGCGCAGGTTCGGTATCCATAAAAACGTTGTCGTTAAACTCACTGATACAAATAGCGTTTAAAGTCACTTCTTCATACAGCCAATAATAAAAACCGCCTTCGAAAATACTGTACCTGTCTGCGTATCTGCATTGTACCCATTGATTATTCAGTGACCCGATTACGTTGGGCGCTTTATCCGGCTGAGTCGCGCCCAAATAGGCAATAACTTTATCCTCTAAACTCAGTTGAAATCGATCGAATTTGATTTTTCCGTCTGCCAGCTGCGCATATTTTAAGCGCCCGCCTTGTACATCATCGCCATGCCGGTCTATTACGCATTGCTTATTGAATTCATAAAAAGCCGGTGGAAAAGTAATGGGGTATCTATTCGGGATATTAGCGCGTTCCAAAACATGCGCGGCTGTTCTTTGGCTTTTATCCCATTGTTTGGTAACTATTTGCAAAACCAACATGGTTATTTTTCCCAATGTATTGATGTGTGATGAGGTTAATTGAAATTAATATTCCCTCGTAATGCTTTTAGCCTGCCTTGTTTGGTTTTGCTATCCAAACGCCTTAGCTTCGATCCTTTGGTCGGCTTTGTTGCTTTGCGTTTTTTGTGTGTGACAGCCACGCTTTGAATTAATGCCTGTAGCCGACTCAAGGCATCTTCCTTATTCTTTTCCTGGGTGCGATATTGCTGCGCCTTGATGATAATCACTCCCTCTTTTGAAATGCGCTGGTCATTTAAAGCCAACAGCTTTTCTTTATAAAACTCGGGTAACGAGGACGCGTTAATGTCAAATCGCAAATGAACGGCGGATGACACTTTATTAACATTCTGCCCGCCGGCTCCCTGCGCACGAATCGCATGAACTTCAATTTCACTGTCCGGTATGCTGACCTGATTGGATATTTGCAACATGGGTTCTTTTGTTAATGGGGAAACGCTAAACGATAAAGCTATTTTGTCGATTATACGTTATTTACTTTTTGACTTGGCGGATCGTTATGCTGCGGCTGGAGCGGCAGGCGATCTTGTTTCGTGTAAGGGTGCGAAGGCAATAACATCCATATTAGCGGCATCAATACCGCTCTTTATGATTTACAATATGGCATTGACTTGTAAGCTATGCGCAGACAGCCTTCTTGTCAGGCAAGGCGCTATTGGTGCGAAGCCTCGCGTACACAGAAGCTGTCGGTAATTATTGAACGTATTTTTTGAAAAAGACAACATACCATCGGAGCGATAAAGAATGACCAAACATGTTACTTTGACCCAGTTTATTATTGAACAGCAGCGCGAGTTGCCGGGCGTATCGGGAGCGTTTACTTCATTGCTGAACGATGTCGTTACAGCATGCAAGAAAATTTCAAATTTGGTTAATCGAGGTAATTTGATTGGTGTGCTGGGCAGTGCCGATTCCCAGAATGTACAGGGCGAGGTGCAGAAGAAACTGGACATCATCACCAATGACATTATGGTGGATGCGCTGAACTGGACCGGTCATTTGGCCGGTATGGCATCGGAAGAAATCGACGACATCATCAGCATTCCTTCGCAGTATCCCAAAGGCAAGTATCTGGCGTTGTTCGATCCGTTGGACGGTTCTTCAAACATTGATGTCAACCTGGCGGTAGGCACTATATTTTCCATTCTGCGTTGCTGCGAAGGTGTGGAACCGGCGTTGGAGGATTTTTTGCGTAAGGGTTCCGAGCAGGTTTGCGCGGGATTTGTGCTTTACGGCCCGTCAACGATGATGGTTTTGACGACAGGGCAGGGCGTTAACGGCTTCACTCTGGATCAGGCTATAGGCGAATTTATCCTGACTCATCCCAACATGACGATTCCCAACGATACCAATGAATTTGCCATCAATATGTCAAATCAGCGTTTCTGGGAGCCTCCCGTACAGCGTTATATCGAGGAATGTCTGCAAGGTACGGAAGGTTTGCGCAAAAAAGATTTCAATATGCGCTGGGTCGCGTCCATGGTTGCAGAGGTTTACCGGATACTCACGCGCGGCGGGGTTTTTCTATATCCGTTTGATTTACGCGATCCGTCAAGAGCCGGAAAGCTTCGCATTATGTACGAGGCCAATCCGATGGCTTTTATTATCGAGCAAGCGGGCGGTGCCTGTTCCACCGGACGTGAGCGGATCCTCGACATTAAACCCAAAGGCCTGCATCAGCGGGTTCCGGTTATTTTGGGGTCGAAAAACGAGGTCGAGCGGATTGTCGGCTATCACCAGGAAGGCTGATTTAAGCAGGCAAAAGGCTCAAGGTGAAAGACTAAGAAAATGGTTTGCTACGCACCTTCACTGTCGCCGCTTGGCAAGACGCTTGTACTTCGGTGGTCGTGTTTTTGAAGGCCAAAGCTTGCTTTGACCGTTACGCTGTTTTCACGCCGAAGAGCGTGAGAATGGCGCGAAAGACTAAAAAACAGCCGCCCTTATATGATAAAATTTTGCTTTTTTAACTTCACCCTTTGAGTTTTCCCATGAACAAACCTAAAAAAGTCGCGATTCTCACGGCGGGCGGCTTGGCCCCTTGCCTAAACTCAGCCATCGGCAGCCTTATCGAGCGTTACACTGAAATCGATCCTTCGATTGAAATCATCTGCTACCGTAGCGGTTATAAAGGTCTGTTGTTGGGCGATTTTTATACCGTCACTCCGGCCATCCGCGAAAAAGCAGGTCTTTTGCATCGTTTCGGCGGCTCGGTGATCGGCAACAGCCGCGTCAAGCTGACCAACGTTAAAGACTGCATCAAGCGCGGCCTGGTTGAGGAAGGTCAAGACCCGCAGAAAGTTGCAGCCGACCAATTGGTCAAAGACGGCGTGGATATTCTGCACACCATCGGCGGTGACGATACCAATACCGCTGCGGCTGATCTTGCCGCTTTCCTGGCGAAAAACGATTACGGCCTTACCGTTATCGGACTGCCTAAAACCGTCGATAATGACGTGTTTCCGATCAAACAATCGCTGGGCGCCTGGACGGCTGCCGAGCAGGGCGCGCGTTACTTCTGGAACGTGGTTGCCGAAAATAATTCCAACCCGCGCATGCTGATTGTCCATGAAGTGATGGGACGCAGCTGCGGCTGGCTGACTGCTGCGACCGCTGTGGAATACCGCAAGCTGCTGGATCGCGCCGAATGGTTGCCTGAACTGGGCTTGGATCGCGCCACTTATGAAGTGCATGGCGTTTTTATCCCTGAAATGACGATCGATCTTGCCGCCGAAGCGAAGCGTCTTCGTGCAGTGATGGACAAAGTCGATTGCGTAAATATTTTCGTTTCTGAAGGCGCGGGTGTTGAGTCCATCGTCGCTGAAATGCAAGCCAAGGGACAGGAAGTGCCGCGCGATGCGTTCGGACACGTCAAGCTGGATGCGGTTAATCCGGGTAAATGGTTCGGCGACCAGTTCGCAGAAATGATCGGCGCGGAAAAAACGCTGGTGCAAAAATCAGGTTACTTTGCCCGCGCTTCTGCGGCCGAATGTTGAAGACATTCGCCTGATCAAGTCTTGCGCCGATCTTGCTGTTGAGTGTGCGTTCCGTCGTGAGTCTGGTGTTATCGGTCACGATGACGATCAAAATTTTGTGCTGCGTGCGATTGAGTTCCCTCGTATCAAGGGCGGTAAGCCTTTTGACCTGGATACAGGCTGGTTTAATCAAACTTTGACTGAAATCGGTCAGGCTAAGGGTGCTAAAGTCGAGGTTGGGCACTAAATATCTCCGCATAAGCATCGGCTTAAGCTTAAGTCGATGCGCTGGTTCCCAATCTCCAGATTGGGAACCTCAAAGGCGAAGCTCCCGCTTCGCGAAACCGGAAGCAGGAGTTTCAGACCGAGTTCCCAAGCTTGAGTTTGGGAACTAGCGAAGACAGACGCATCATGAATCCCGACTATATTTTTGTTTATGGAACGCTACGGCGTGATACGAACAGCGAGATGTCTCATCTTTTGGCTAGGCAAGCTGAATTTGTGGATGATGCTACCTATCAAGGCAGGCTTTATAAAGTCGACTACTATCCAGGTGCGGTTCCCTCTGATGACCCCAATGATGTGGTACAGGGCGAAGTCTATCTGCTTCATCAAGCCGATGTTGCGCTTCCTACTACTCGATCAATATGAAGAATTCGGTCCGGAGTTCCCCGAACCCAATGAATATAGTCGTCAGAAGCAATCTGTGTTGCTAAAGAGCGGACGCTTCGTTACGGCATGGGTTTATGTCTACAATCATCCCACGGAAGGCTTGGAGTTGGTCGAGTCGGCAAATTTTATTCAGCAATCTCTATGATCACCATTATCCAACGCGTAACCACCGCTAAAGTCACCGTTAACAATCAGGACATCGGCAAAATCGGCACCGGCATTATGGCGCTGGTTGCGGTGGAAAAGGCGGATACCGAAAAAGATGCCCAACGTCTGCTGGAGCGCATCCTCAACTATCGGATTTTTGCCGATAGCGATGACCGTATGAATCTGAGTTTGAGGGATATTAACGGCGGATTGTTGCTAATTCCGCAATTTACGCTGGCGGCAGATACCCAAAAGGCAATCGGCCCAGTTTTATTTCTGCCGCGCCGCCGGAAAAAGGCAAGGAACTGTTCGACTATCTGCAACAGTTGGCAAAGCAAACTTACGCCAATGTTGAATTCGGTCAGTTTGGAGCCGATATGCAGGTTTCGCTGGTCAATAACGGGCCGGTTACTTTTACCTTGAGGACGCGTACAGATTAATTAATCACCACGAAGACACGAAGTTCACGAAGAAAAGACCAGAGTAAAAACTTCGTGCTCTTCGTGTCTTCATGGTGTTGCTTTGAGCAGGTTGTTTTACTTAATCATCATCTTCTTCATAAGGCTGCGCTTTCACATTATCGGGAATTTTGTGCGCATTGGCTGAACGCAACAGAATTAACGCGCCGCCCAAAACAAACAGCACCGCGACTATAAACAAGACTATCCACATTTGATCCTCCCATTTTTGGCTTGCATAAGCGGGTTACGATAGAATACCCCTACATAGATCATTTACATACTTCAACATGACAAATATGTCCGGAACAGATTTACATTTACCCGAAGGGCGTCAGGCAGGACAGCCTGACGTGACCAATCCGCCGGGAGCGGATTTGCATTTATCCGAAGGGCGCAGGGCAGGACAGCCCTGCGTGAAACAAGTCGAATTACTTTCTCCTGCCGGAACCCTTAAAAACATGCGCTATGCTTTTGCATACGGTGCGGATGCGGTTTATGCCGGGCTGCCGCGTTACAGCCTTAGGGTGCGCAACAATGATTTTCTTGAAGACAATCTGGCCAAAGGCATAGCTGAGGCTCATCAGCTGGGAAAAAAGTTTTTCCTGGCAACTAATGTGATTCCGCATAACGCCAAGGTTAAAACCTTTATTAAGGATATTACCCCGGTTATCGCGATGCAGCCGGACGCCTTGATTATGGCCGATCCGGGTTTGATTATGATGACGCGGGAAGCCTGGCCGGACATGCCGATACATCTGTCGGTGCAGGCCAATACCGTCAACTATGCATCGGTCAATTTCTGGAAAAGCATGGGCGTTGAGCGGGTCATTTTGTCCCGCGAACTGTCGCTGGATGAAATTGAAGAAATCCGCCAGCGTTGCCCCGATACGGAACTTGAAGTGTTTGTTCACGGCGCGTTATGCATCGCTTATTCCGGCCGCTGTTTGTTGTCCGGCTACTTCAATCACCGCGATCCTAATCAGGGTACGTGTACCAATTCCTGCCGCTGGAAATACGACACGCTGCCCGCCGAAGAAAATGCAGAGGGTGATTACCTGCCGGTTGGCGAAGTATTGTCGATGTCCGACATCAGTAACGCCAGCTGCGGCGGCGCGGAAAGACATCCGTTGGCGGACAAGGTGTATTTTCTGGAAGAAGAGGGTCGTAAAGGCGAATTATTGCCGGTGATGGAAGACGAAAACGGCACCTATATCATGAATTCGAAAGACCTAAGAGCCATCGAGCATGTGCAGCGCTTGGTCGAAATCGGCGTGGACAGCCTTAAAATCGAGGGCCGCACCAAGTCGCATTATTATGTGGCGCGTACTGCGCAAACCTATCGTCAGGCGATTGACGATGCATTGGCGGGTCGGGCATTTCAGCCTGAACTGATCGGCGTTTTGGAAAATCTCGCGAACCGAGGGTACACGGACGGTTTTTATCAGCGCCACCATACCCATGAACAGCAAAACTATATAACCGGTTATTCCAAAAGCCATCAGCAGCAATTTTGCGGCGAGATCAGGAGTTATGACCAGCAAACCGGCTTGGCAACCGTTGATGTCAAGAACAAGTTTTCGGTCGGCGATAAGCTCGAATTGATATTGCCGGAAGGCAATCAGGATATTATCGTCGAGCGCATGGAAGGCATGTACGGACAAGAAATGGAAGAAGCGTCGGGCGGCGGCTATGAAGTGAAAATACCGCTGCCGGAAATATGCGGCGATAATGGCTTGTTGGCGCGGTATACTTGAGATAGGCGAAGGACGAAAGACAAAAGGCGAAAAAAGCCTTTCGTCCTTAGCCTTTCGCCCTTCGCCGCCTTTTATCCTTTTGAGATTTGAATCATGACTTTTACTACCGCCGATCTTTGCGATGCCCATTCAGAAGAAGACCACTTTCAGATTGCCGAACCGCTGCTCAAGCCTTATGGCGGTCACCCAAGCTTTTGCGGACAAATTACGACGGTAAAAGTTTTTGAGGATAACGTCTTGATCAGAACGGTGCTGGAGGAGAAGGTTGAAAACAGGGTGTTGGTTGTTGACGGCGGCGGCTCTCACCGTTGCGCTCTGCTGGGCGCTGATCTGGCAAGGCTGGCTATCGCCAACGGCTGGCAGGGCATTGTGATTCATGGTTGCATCCGCGATTCTGCAACCCTCAATCAACTCCCGATCGGCATACGCGCTCTGCACACGCATCCCTTAAAAAGCCATAAGAAAGACCATGGCGACCGCGACTTGTTGGTCACTTTCGCCGGTGTCAATTTCAAACAAAATCATTTTTTATATGCTGATGCCGATGGAATTATCGTATCAGAAACAATGTTGAGTTAAAATAACTCCAAATTAACCTAGTAAAGAAGTCAAGATATGCAAATTGTACTCGCTAACCCCCGTGGATTCTGTGCCGGTGTAGACCGGGCTATCGAAATCGTTGATCAGGCCATTCAGGCTTTCGGCGCGCCCATTTATGTTCGTCACGAAGTTGTCCATAACCGTACGGTTGTCGATGGACTTAAAGAAAAAGGCGCTATTTTTATTGAAGATTTAACCGACGTGCCGGTCGGCTCTTACCTGATCTTCAGCGCTCATGGCGTTTCAAAACAAGTACAGCAGGAAGCTAAAGAGCGCAATTTAACGGTTTTCGACGCGACTTGCCCGCTGGTCACCAAAGTTCATTTGCAGGTTGCCAAACATGCCAAAGAGGATCGTGAAGTTATCCTGATCGGTCATGCCGGACATCCGGAAGTTGAAGGCACGATGGGGCAATATGAACGGGGCACGGACAATGGCGGCATCTATCTGGTAGAAACCCCGGAAGACGTTAAAAATCTGGTGGTAAAAAACCCTGATGATCTGGCTTATGTCACGCAGACCACTTTGTCGATGACCGACACCAAGATTATGGTCGATGCCTTGAGAGCGCGCTTTAAAGGTATACAGGAACAGAAAAAAGACGACATCTGCTATGCCACACAAAACCGTCAGGATGCGGTTTATGAATTGGCTAAGACGGCTGATATTATTCTCGTTGTCGGCTCACCGAACAGCTCCAACTCCAACCGTTTGCGCGAAATTGCCGAGCAGCTCGGTAAACAGGCTTATCTGATTGATACCGCGAAAGATATGCAGCAGAACTGGTTTGAGGGCGTTGCCGTGGTCGGCGTTACCGCAGGAGCCTCCGCGCCGGAAGTCCTGGTTCAGGAAGTGATCGATCAGTTAAAACAATGGGGCGGGCAATCGGCTGTTGAGATTCAAGGCATAGAAGAAAAAGTAGTGTTTTCTTTGCCTAGAGAATTAAAAAAACATATCAACTAACATTTTCCATTACGGGGTGGCCGCTTTAGTGACCGCCCCGACTCTCCTTTCCCGCATCCCCTTATATTCATTGCTGATCCTGCCGTGTGTCCGGCTTAAAATAAAGACAAAAACGATCGTTTTTATCTAAAATAGGCAGGGCTGTAAAACCAACCATTAACTGCAATAATGGCTGTCCGGAATCCTATAAAAATCGGCTCCCCGTTATTGCTAACATCCATTTACTTTTCCTAAAGATGATTATGACACTTACTGCAATGGATCTTGTCGCTCAAGCCAAACAACATATTGTTGAAATTGATATTGATGCCGCAAAAAACTCCCTGGAAACAAGCCTCATCCTTGATGTCAGAGAAGCTGCTGAATATACTGCCGGTCATTTGCCGGGAGCATTTAACATACCTCGCGGCGTATTGGAATTCAAGATAGGCTCGCATCCCGACTTTCAGGATAAACAAGATGCTCACATCATCGTTTATTGCCAATCCGGTGGCCGCTCCGCCTTGGCAACAGAGGTATTAAACAAGATGGGATTCAACAATGCCGTCAGCATGGCCGGCGGATTTAAGGCGTGGACTGAAAGCGGTAATGAAGTCGTCTAGTGTCTGAGCTGGAAGCTATCCGTCTGGATAAATGGTTATGGACTGCGCGTTTTTTTAAAACGCGCAAATTGGCCGCCGAGGCTATTTCCGGCGGGAAAGTCCATGTTAGCGAGCAGCGCACCAAACCCGGAAAAGAAGTCAAAGTCGGCGCCATGCTTTCCATCAGCAAGGATAATTATCGATGGGAGGTCACGATTGTTGCCATTAACGGTCAACGGCGCTCGGCTAAAGAAGCGGTTTTGCTCTATGAGGAAAGCGCTGAAAGCCTTGCCAAGCGCGAAAAGCAAATCATCCAAAACCGTGAGCAGCGGGAATTATTTGATTTTAGCGGCAAGGATCATAAACCGAACAAAAAAGAACGGCGTTTGATTCATCAATTTAAACAAGGGTAGGGCGCGTACAGTGCCCATAGGTGTCAACTTAAGAGCATATCACCACGAAGACACGAAGAACACGAAGTTTTTATCTGGGTTTTTCTTCGTGTTTCGGCGACCGCTCCATGCGTCCGTGCCGTCGTTCGTGGTGAATTAATCAACCTGCTTAAGTTGATGCGTATGGGTAATGGCTATAAACAGGTGGGCGGTTTAGGCAAGCCGGCTAATTTGCAGGCGTATTTTAAAGGGCCTTCGGGAAACAATTTATGCAGATAACGACTGTTGCCCTTAGCTTCGCCCAATTCCTTGGCAATCGCTTTAGTGAAAACCCGCGCATTGGGCAAATGTTTAAATTGCTGATAGTAACGCCGAATGAATAAAATGATTTCCCAGTGATCATCGCTTAGCTCGATATTGTTTAATACGGCCAACCGCTGTGCGACATCTTCATTCCAATCTGCGGGATTTATCAGAAAACCCTGATCGGTTATTTCCAGATCTAAATCCATCAAGTCCATGTTTGAATGATCGGGTTATTAACCGTCAATTCCACCAGTCCGGCATAATCTATCACCTCGATCCCTTTAACCAGTTCATCGGAGGCAATTCCGCGTATTGCGATGTCATCCGACAACACGCAAAGGCGATTGCTGCCTAGCTGGCGCGTTAACGTATCGCTTATGCTGCTATTTTGTAATACCCGCAGAGCTGCATTTTCAAGAAACACCACAACATCGCCTGAATCAATACGCTCTAAAAGGGCAGTTTCAATCGGTGATTGAAAAATAAGGTGCAGCACGTTAAGCGCTGTCGGTTAATTTAAGACCGATAATTCCAGCAATTACCAGCGTAATTGACAGCAAGCGATACCAGTCGGCGGATTCTTTAAATAAAATGATGCCTAACACGGCTACACCGACTGCGCCCATGCCGGTCCAAACGGCATACGCGGTTCCCAGCGGCAGGGTTTTAATTGCCAGAATCAACAAATAAAAACTTACGCCGCCGGACAGCATCGTTATGATGCTGGGCCACAGCTTGGTAAAGCCTTGATTGTATTTAAGACTTAAAGCAAATACTATTTCTGCAAATCCCGCAGAAAATAAAAGAAACCACGCCACGAACACCCCTTTTCTTTGTGCTTGGATACTAAATATTCTACAATATACTAAACTTAGCAGCATTTAAAAACATTTTAGATGAACCTTTGCGGGTAAGTTCAAGAAAGATCAGAGGATAGATTACCAACTCACCCGATAGCGCCCGCATCTGAACAAAGCCATTCAGGCATCTATGCAGCGGATTTAACAAGAAGGGGTTACAGGGGAGTGAGTTTTTGTGTAATACGTAATGCTTAGCATTTAATGCAAAATAATCAATAACTAACTAACACATAGTAATGAGCGACATATCTTCTTTTTCAATCCAAAATCCAAAGCAAATAATCAGTCATTTATCATTATTAGTTAAAAATAAATGCTTGCTCAGCGCCCGTTTTGGAGCAAACAATGAGTCCTATATCACTACATTGCTCAGCGTTAATGAAGGAAATAATACGGTAGTATTGGATTACGGGCCCAAAGAAGATTTGAACCAACGTATCCTTAATGCCGGCAAGGTTTCATTCGATACTGATTATAATGGCATTAAAGTTTCTTTTGCGGGAACTGAGCTGAAAAAAATCACCCATAAAGGTGATTCGGCATTCAGCATGTCGATTCCTAAATCGCTTTACTGGATGCAGCGTAGAGAGTACTACCGGGTAAAATCGCCGCTTTCAAAACCCAGTTATTGCCAATTAATAGTAGAAGGCAGGGAACCCGTTAACCTTAAGTTATACGACATCAGCCTGACAGGCTTTGCAATGCTTAATGTTTCCAAAGAAGTTTCCGATCTACTGATTCCCGGTACATCATTTTCGCAATGTAAGCTCATACTTTCAGAAGCAGGTGAGAGTCCTATTTCCTTTGAGATCTGCGCCAAGTACATAATTAACCCTGACAAGCCGCAAAAAATACAAAAAATAGGCTGTAAGTTCAATAAGATAACACGTTCAGTCGAAGAGGTTATTCAGCGCTATATGCATCAGATTCAACGAGAGGACTTACAGAAAGAGTAATTCAGTTGTATTGGCAAGCGACAAAAATCGCATGAAGTGAGAAATTTAATAGCCCTTTATACCCTTCACTCGCTTTTACGCAGCGTAAGTACCTAATGATTACACACTTGTTGCCCAGTAATCAGCTAAACACCTATGGTCATTATTAATGAGCGACGCCTCCTCTTTTTCAATCTACAGTCCAAGGCAAATAGTTCACAATTTATCTATATTGATTAAGAATAAATGCCTGCTTAGCGTTCGTTTTGGCGAAGGCAAAGCATTCTTTCTTACGGCAATACTTGAGATTGATGAGGCAAATAATTCCATAGTGTTCGATTACGGACCCAAAGAAGTTTTAAACCAACAGCTTCTTAAGGCGACCAGAATCACTTTCGAAGCCGATTTTGCAGGCATTAAAGCCTCTTTCAAAGGCAGCATGTTGGAACAAATTCTTTATAATGGGGAACCGGCGTTTTCCATGCCAATTCCTGAGTCGATCTTTTGGATGCAGCGTAGAGAATTCTTTCGCATAAAATCACCACGTTCAAAAGGCAGCTATTGTCAGCTGGTACTGGAGGACCACGAATCCGTTAATTTAATGTTATACGACATTAGTCTCACCGGTTTTTCTGTACTTAATACCTCAGCTGAAATATCCAACTTATTGATACCCGGTACACAATTAGAAAAGTCCAGACTTGTACTTTCAGGGGCCGGTGAAGATGCCATCTCCTTTAAGGTCTGCTCCAAGCTCATCATTAACCCGGATAAAATTGCCGCGCTCAAAATCCAAAAAATAGGCTGTTTATTTACCCGGATAACGCCTGTATTTGAATCGACCGTCCAGCGCTATATCAATCAACTTCAACGAGAAAGCATACAAAAAACAAGTGAACGGAATTAAGTTTATTGCAATGACAAACACACTTCCAACTCGCGCAAAGCAATAACTATGACCAGCACATCTGCTTCTATACGACGCAACATCATCACCGTTACCCAACTTAACCGCGAAACCAGTCAATTACTTGCCGAGCATTTTCTGTCTGTTCTGGTTGAAGGCGAGTTATCCAATTTAAGTACCCCTTCTTCCGGGCACCTGTATTTTTCGCTGAAGGATGCTAATGCGCAGGTGCGTTGCGCGATGTTTCGCACTCAGCAGCGCCGGTTGGCGTTTAAGCCGGAAAACGGCAAGCAGGTTATCGTCAAGGCGCAAGTCAGCCTGTACGAACCCCGAGGCGATTACCAGCTTATCGTCGAACATATCGAAGAAGCCGGTGACGGCGCTTTACGCAGGGCGTTTGATGCGTTAAAGCTGAAGCTGTCGGAACAAGGGCTGTTCGATGCCGCCCACAAACAAACTTTGCCCACGCTGCCAAGAGCAATTGGCGTTATTACTTCGCCGTCAGGCGCGGCTATCAGGGACATACTGACCGTGCTACAAAGACGTTTTGCAGCGATACCGGTGATTGTTTACCCGGTTGCGGTGCAAGGCGATAACGCAAAACATGAAATTGCCAAGGCGATAGCCACCGCTAATCGACATAAGCAATGCGACGTTATCATTCTCGGACGGGGCGGAGGGTCGCTGGAAGATCTTTGGGCATTCAATGAAGAGCTGGTTGCCAGAGCCATTTATGATAGCGAAATTCCGATTATTTCAGCTGTTGGGCACGAAACCGATTTTACCATTGCCGATTTTGTCGCCGATCTGCGCGCGGCAACGCCTTCGGCGGCCGCAGAACACGCCAGCCCCGATCAGCAGCAATGGCTGTCGCGATTCATGTATCTGGAATCGCGGTTGCAACAACAACTGCAACGAAAGCTGAATCAAAAACAGCAAACCCTGGATTGGCTGAACCAGCGGTTGCAACAGCAACATCCCGGTCAGAAGCTGGCTGGAAATGCGCGGCGCATGGCTGAACTTGAAGCCAGACTTAATCAAGCCATACACACAAAATTGCGTCATATGACCGGCATTATTGAAGCAAAAACGGCGAAATTATGGCAGCATAATCCTGCGATAACCATAAGAAGCCATAAACAACGGCAAGACTATTTGAGTAAGCGGCTTATTTCCGCAGCCGCACACAAGCTGGAACAGCTTAATCAGCGCTTGTTAAATTCCAGCCAGACCCTGCATGCGGTCAGTCCGCTGGCAACGCTAAACCGTGGTTATGCGATGGTAATCAACCCGTCTTCCGGGGAAATCATCCGCTCTACCGAACAACTTAAGCCCGGCGATAGGGTTCAAACCCGCCTCGCGCAAGGCCGATTCACCAGCCAAATTAAAGTTATTGATCCGGATTAACGGTTGGCTTGATAAAAGGCCATTGCTGTCTCACTTTATAACAGACGCCGTCCGGCTCGCTACAGGACTCAACCAGGCAGAACGCTTCGGCGCGCCAGACTATCGGTTCAATCTTCACGTCCGGCAAATACCGGGCATGCCGGGCCAGGGTGATATGGGGAATGTAGGGTCTGGTGTCGGTGTGCAGACCGCAATCTGCGACCGCCGCCTCTAGCGCGGATACCAACATAGCCGCCTCATTCGGCACTGGTTGCCGACTGGTCAGGCATAAAATCCTGGGTCTATTCCAATAACTTAAGCTGTCAAAGGTCAATGTAAAAGGTTGAGCGGTAATGTCGGCGACGGACTGCTTAATCAATAATTCAGTATCTGCGTTAACAGCCCCCAAAAACACCAGTGTTACATGGAGATTGTGCGGCTGCACCCATTTGAACCCCTTGGCCGTGATGGACTGACTCAAGCGCGCCAGCGCTTGCCGGGTTTCATCGTCAGGCCATAAGGCAAAAAACAATCTTGACGTATCAGGCATGGTTTTAAACAACGGTGGTATGAACAAAGCTTATCTACAGTGAGTAAACGCCCAAAAATAGATAGGTCGAAAGCGGTTGTAAGTCTGTAATTGAGCTTGAATAGTCATACCAAATTACAGATTTAACCGCTACCGTTTTCTTATTGAGCGCTTGATGTCGAGCCGGTCTGTCCGTCGAGGTGGCTGTTAGGTCCGCGGGGTTATGGATTGGCCGGGTTATTCGTTTTACGCTATGTTGGGCTGTCCATGCGAAGGCTATGAACGTTATGGTGACGATAACAAGAGTTAATAGACCGCTACGAAGCAGCGAAGGATGCGAGGCTTGTACCGCATGACAACGCTTGACGATGACGGTAACGATCCAATTCCAATGAAGCGTCAGATGAATAACAAGTACGGCTAACAGTCCAAAACTGATCCAGAAATGGATGTCGCCATACTGGTGACGGGTAAGACCCCACAGGCTGAACGCTTTGTTGCTTCCTGGGGGCAATGGGAAGCGCAATATATAGCCTGTCGCAATCATGCCGAGAAACAGCAAGGCGGCGAGCAGGTCAATGATGATGTTTACAAGAGTGCGGCTCATACTTATGACAAGACAACGGAGGGGCATGGATTTTCTGCCGGTGTCGCCAAAAGCGGTTTTGAGGTCAGGTGATTCCTAAGCATAAACAAACGTCCTGTAGAAGCCGCTTTAGTCACGATGTGCCTGCCATCAGAATCAGCCAACCTGAAATAAAACCGGAATTATTTAATCAGAAAATCCCGCATCATGCCCATGTCTTCGTGTTCCAGATTGTGGCAGTGGTACATGAACAGGCCTTTAAAATCATTAAACGGTTTTAGTATCGTGACTTTCTCGCCCGGCATCACCAGAACCGTATCTTTCCAGCCGCCGTCTATAAATCCTGAGGAAACGCTGGCATAGTTATCGGAACCTGAACTCACTTCCCGCTTGACGATCTGGAATTGTTCGCCGTGTAAATGCATCGGATGCGGCATGTCCATCATCATGCCGTGCATGCCGCCGTTAAAGCCATTATCGAACTCTATTAATTGCAAGCTGTTAACCGGGATGATTTCATCCGGCTGAACGTCATCCATTTTATAAGAACGGCCATTTAGCAGGGCTGACATGTGCTGCATGGATAAGGCTATGGTTCTGGGATTAGTCGCATTGGCTGCATTCTTGACCTGTAACGCGGTGATGGGGGTCAGGACTTTTGGCAAAGTGTTGTCGCCTTGCTCCTTTTTGGCGACCCGGATTTTTAAGAAGGGGTAGTCCGAACCGGAAGGCAAGGTACTGACTGACATCATGCCGCCACGCATCATTCCGCCCATGCCATGTCCCATCATTCCTCCGTGGCCGCGCCCTCCCATCATTCCGCCACCCATCATGCCCATGCCGCCATGCGTGGATGCATCAAACTGAAGGCTGCGCAAGGTTAGCTCGGTGCCTACCGCCCGCCCGCTGAAGTCCATCCATAATTCCAGTCTTTCTCCAGGAGCCAGCATGACATAAGCATGTTGCTTGGGACTTTCCAGCAAGCCGCCGTCAACGCCTATTACGGTGAGAGGGGTGCCGTCATCCCAAGCCAGTTTATAAATACGGGAATTAGAACCGTTGACCAGCCGGAGCCGATAGGCGCGTGTCGCCACCGGTAACACGAAGTCAGGCCGACCGTTGACCAGGATCTGGTCGCCCAAAAAGCCCTGCATGCGTTGCATCATGTGGGCCGAGTAAACCAGTTGGTTTTGACCGTCGAAACTGCGATCCTGAATCACCAGCGGGACGTCAAGCTCGCCGTTCGGTAAATTCAGCGCCTGTTCCTGAGCGTCACTGACGATTAACAGGCCCGCCAAGCCGGAATAGACCTGCCTGGCCGTGACGCCGTGGGTATGGGCGTGGTAAAAGTAGGTGCCCGCCCGGTTGAGTATCTCGAATTCATAGACGTAGGTTTCGCCGCGATTGATCGCATACATGGGGTTGCCGTCCATGTTGGCGGGTACATGCAGGCCATGCCAATGCAGAATCGATTGCGCCGGCAAGTTATTGTTAAGAAACAGCCGAACCTTTTGGCCTTTTTTAAAGCGCAGGGTAGGGGCCAGATAGGTGCCTTCATTATTATCAAGCACGTCTGATGGGCCTTTGGTGACCTTGCCGGTGATTTTCCAGACGCGGGTTTTGTCGCCGTTTAAAATGGCCACGTCAGCTGTGTTCTGGGTCAGTTCAATTTCAACGTCAGGAAGAAAGTCTGCAGATGGCGCGTTGACTCTGACAAATTCGCCAGCCTGAGCCCAGCTCGGATAAGTGACCGCTCCGGCGATACCCATTGCGGCATATTTTAATAGTTTTCGGCGTTGCAAATTAGTCGTCGTTTTCATCTGGACTTCCTCGATTTAATTAATATTAGCATGTTGTAATATGCGACTTTGTACCATAGTTTTTGCAACGTGTGTTAATCGGGGTTGCTGGGGTAACGCGATTAGTCAATGCGGTTCTTTATCCTAAAGAAAAAGCCGGGTTGTGACGGTGGCAACAGTCAGAGGGTATAGAAAATAAGCGGTTCGTCAAGTTAGTAAAAATACTTAGCAGTCGGTTTCGCGGCATTGTTAAGCAAGGGGAAGGGTTTTACCGGTCAATCCTTGGTTTTGTTTTGGAATTCGGGTGGAAAGCTAATCTTAATAAACAGCTTATGTTACGCATTGTCCATCACCGCCGCGAAAAAGATAGGCCTCAGATGACACGGACTTATTCGATCATTGCCCAGAAATATCTTGTCCCCTGCATTAGGAATATCCTCTGTAGGGCCTGCCACCTCATCCGTCATGGTCATTCAGTTAAGGCGCGTGCATCTATTTTTGCGGGCAATGCCTAACGTCAGTAAATCGCATAAAATCGCAACTACTTGAAAAAGGAACGGCAAGTCTCGGACGGGTTCCTAAGCAAGACTTCGCTGCGGTAAACCGGATTAGTAAGCGCGGCGGCAGTGTTTACGGACCTTGTTGGCCCACGGAGTCGTAGCGGCAGGGACCTCTTAACAGGCCGGATTATCGCGGCAGTCGAAGTAGAAAAGCTTGCAAAGCAGGAGAGTTCAGGCCGGATATGAACGGGCGAACAAAGCCCATCATTTGCGATTGACCTTGGCTTTAGCCTTTCAATTGCTTCGCCCAGCGATAAACGGCGGTTTCAGTGACTTTCGCATGCGCCCATTGCAGCCAGCGAGTGACGGTGGTGTAAGTGATCCTAAGGAAGGTAAAGGTTAACAGCTGCGGTTTGGTCAGCGCAAACACTCTGGCTACCAGTAAAGTGCCGAGTAATTTTGCCAATACTTCCATCAGGATGCCTTGCAGAATCAATCCTTTTGCCAGCAATCCAAATGCCGCCAGGTTGATCGGCGTCACAATCAGTATCGGAATACTAAACGCCACCAGCGCCATGGTCGCAGTTGTCTGACTGAGCCATTGTTCAAATTGTTGCAGATTCAGCCATTGGGATAATGAGCGCCCAAATGCCGTCAGTAAATCCCACAGCCATTCCTCAATAATCAGGAAGATGGCTAAAAGCGAAAGCAGGGTTTTTTTCATAATTTCTTAGATTCAACTCATCAGTGCAACAGTGTTATTCAGTGTCGAAGCCGATCAGGAAGAACTGGTAGGGTTTGGCTACCCCTAAAGAAGAAGGTCCGTCTTTCAGTGTCTTAGATAGCGTTTTCAGCCATTACCTGGTTTCTGCCGTTATCTTTAGCTCGGTACATTGCCATGTCCGCGCGCTCGATCAAGCTTTCGATCGAGTCGTTTATTTTAAAACTTGAGACACCGATAGAAATGGTCACCTTTCCTATCGATTTTTTACTGCCCTTCAGCTTTAAAGGATGCTGGGCTAATGAAGTTCTTATTTTTTCGGCAATTTCCATGGCTTTGTTAAGCGGTGTATTGGGCATGATAATAGCCATTTCTTCGCCACCATAGCGCGCTGCACAATGATGTTCGGTAATATGTTGCTTCATCAGATTAGCCGTGTAACGCAGTACGTTATCCCCCATCTGGTGACCAAAGGTATCATTGACTTGTTTGAAATGGTCAATGTCTAAAATAAGCAAGCAAAGTTCGACATCGTTTTGTTTGTGAATTTCAATATATTCATTCAGCTTTTGATCAAAAGCCCGGCGGTTTAAGAGTCCCGTCAAGGCATCGGTTTTCGCCGTTTCGCGTGCATGCGCAAGTTCCTGCCGCAGCAACTGCATTTCCTTTTTATTATCGTCCAGTTGAGTCTGCAAGGTCATGCTGGTTTCGGCAAGACCTTTAGTTCCCGCGATGATTTCGGTCAAGACTATTTTGATTTCAGGCAGGTCTTGGTTGTTTTCCAGCTTTTTACTCTGGTTCTGGAAGTCTATGGTTGCCGCACTGGCTTTTTCGCCAGTCGTGTCCAAGGCTTCACCTGTTTTGTTAATAAGCTGCAACAGGAGGTGATTTATTTTTTCCAGGGAATCGATCGAAGTGTCGCAGATATATTTTTTAAAGAGTTTGGCGCTTAATTCAGACGTAAAAACAACCTGCTTGCCCAGAAGTGCATCCAGTTCATTGTTTAAACCAATGTTTCTGCCAATAATATATTCATAGAAAATTGCAAAATTAAGAGGATCGGTAGCAATTTTATGCTTTGACATGAGGGGAAGTATTTGCCGAAGATATTCTGCATTTTGCTCCAGCGTGTCATCGTATGTAGGAAGAAATGTTAAGCCGTCGATTATCATTCTTTAAAGTCAATAATATTCATTAATTGCCATCTATTTTAATCAGTTACTCTCTGTTTTCAAGTGCTAGTATCTTCTAATTCAATACATACGCATATAAATATTATTTTAAAATTCAAAATGTACCTTGTCGGCATAAATATCTACGGGTCATGGTCCGCGTTGTCAGCAAGACCAGCTAAAGGTTGATAGTTCAGAGACAGTCAGGCGGATTTGACAATATGGCATTGGTAATAAGTACAGCCTGCTCGGGTCAGCAATTGATCTTGGCATCACCGATAAAATCATCAATTCCTCTCCCTGTTATGATAGCTAATATGCTGTTTTTTAACTAAAATTATGAGTATAATCAAGTCATAAGGTATCTTTTTACCGCCCCAACGTAGACTGTCCGTACAGCCGTCGACATATCCTGCGGTTCCCTTTTTCGGGTATATTATCGGTCTACTTGATCAGTATGGATTTAGATGCCCGAGCCACTATCTTTAAAATCTCAATCTGGTATCTTTGTTGCTTGGTCGGCTTTTCAGTTTAAAAAAATGAACCGCACCTGTTGGTTGAATTTAACATAGTAAATAAAAAATAGTGCAAGAGACTCAATTGACAGAACTAGAAGCATTTTTCGGTAGCGACGGCGGGTTGGCAAAAGTAATCCCAGGCTATCAGCCACGGGCGGCCCAGCTTGAAATGGCCGAGGCCATTGCCCATGCTATCGAATCAAACCAGCATTTAATCGCCGAAGCCGGAACCGGAACCGGCAAGACTTTTGCCTACTTGGTGCCTGCTATTTTATCCGGCAAAAAGTCATTATCTCGACCGGCACCAAAAACCTACAGGATCAGCTGTTCAACAAGGATTTGCCGGTGATCCGTAAGGCGATCAAAACGCCGTTTATTGCCGCGCTGTTAAAAGGCCGCAGCAATTATTTATGCACCTATCGGCTGAAAAATGCGCTAACTTCCACGCTGGGTTTCAGCAAGGAAGATGCCGTTGCCCTGGCAAAGATAAAATCCTGGTCGGCGCGTACCAAAACCGGCGATACCTCGGAAATGTCCGAAGTGGCCGAAGCCGATCCGGTCTGGTATCAGGCGACTTCGTCATTGGATAATTGTCTGGGTCAGGATTGCCCGGATTATGCCGAGTGTTTCCTGGTCAAGGCCCGGAAAAAAGCCCAGGAAAGCGAAATATTGGTGGTTAATCATCATTTGCTGTGCGCAGACTGGTCGATACGCGACAGCGGTTTCGGCGAGTTATTGCCCGATGCCGAGGTGGTTATTATCGACGAGGCGCACCAACTGGCCGATACCGCGTCCAATTTTTTAGGCATTACCGTCAGCGCCAAGCAGCTGAATGATCTGGCCAAAGACGCGTTGATGGAATATTTCAAAGACGCCACCGACATGCCCGCCTTGCGCACCGCCTGCGAAGACCTTGAACATGAAGTGAAAGACATGAGGCTGGCGTTCGGCATCGAGCTTAAGCGCGGCGATTGGCAGGACATCGAAAACAATCCAAAAATAGCGGCGAGCTTGATTGCGGTTAAGGAGCAGTTACAGCGCCTGGCCGATCAACTGGAATTGGCGTCGGTTAAAACCAAAGGCCTGGACTCGTGTTTTAAACGCGCCGACGAACTGGTGCAGCAGTTAAAAATTATCCTCGAAGACAACAGCGGCAAATGGATACGCTGGTACGAAACCTATAAAAACACCTTTACCTTGAGCCGGACGCCGCTGGATATTGCCGCGGAATTCCGCTCCTTCATGCAGCAACACCAAGCGGCGTGGATTTTTACCTCGGCGACCCTCAGCGTGGCGAACAAGTTCGACCATTTCGCCAATAACCTGGGGCTGAGCAATGCGACCAGCGAAAGTTGGGGCAGTCCTTTCGATTACGCCCATCAATCGCTGTTCTATCACCCGAAAGGCTTGCCGCAGCCCAATGATCCCGAGTTTATCCCGACTATCGTCGAGTTTGCGGTGCCGGTGTTGCAGGCCAGCAGGGGCAGGGCGTTTTTCCTGTTCACCAGTCATCGCGCGCTAAAACAGGCGGCCGAGTTACTGGAGAAAAAAATCGACTATCCGTTGTTGATTCAGGGCAGTCGTCCCAAAGCCTTGCTGCTGGAGCAGTTTAAAGAAGCAGGCAATGCCGTGTTGCTGGGCACATCGAGCTTTTGGGAGGGTGTTGATGTCAGGGGCGAGGCCTTATCCTGCGTCATTATCGACAAACTGCCTTTCGCATCGCCCGGCGATCCGGTGTTAAAAGCGCGGTTGGATGCAATGGTCAAACAGGGGCGGAACTCGTTTTTCGAATACCAACTGCCCACCGCCGTGATTGCGTTAAGGCAGGGCATAGGCCGTTTGATTCGCGACGTAACCGACCGGGGCGTATTGATGGTCTGCGATCCTAGATTGTTAAAGAAATCATACGGCCAGATATTTTTAGACAGCGTACCGGCGATGAAGCGCACCCGCGACATAGAAGAGGTGCGGGCGTTTTTTCAGGACGAGTCGTTAGAAAAATAGAACGCGGATAACGCGGATTTTGGCTGATGAACGCGGATAAAAAAGATATTGCGGATGTACCGCAACACCTTTGTTCCCTCTCCTGATCTCGTTCCTACGTCGAGATGTGTATAACGATGAGCGCAACGCGTCATTGCCATTAAGTTAAGGATTTTAGTAAGCGCTAGTTCCCAAGCTCCTGCTTGGGAATTCAGTGTAGGAAGCTCCAGCTTCCCGTCTCGCAAAGCTGGAGCTTTGCTCACTGGGTTCCCAAGCAGGAGCTTGGGAACCAGCGTAAACGCGGATAACGCGGATTTTGGCTGATGAACGCGGATAAAAATAGAGCTTCTTTATTAGAAATGTTGTCACAGCTGTCTGCAGTAGGGCGTGCCGTGCGCGCCTTGGAAGAGCTAGGCGCGCACGGTACGCCCTACGGATCAGTGTCTTTGAGTTCTCATAAAGTCAGCATCCACCAATTAGAGATCGAATAATGAAATTATTGGCAGTAGAAACATCAACAGAAGCCTGTTCAGCGGCACTGTTTATTGATGGCGATATGGCTGAACGCTTTGAGCTTGCGCCCAAAGAACATACCAAGCTGATTTTGCCGATGATCGATTCATTAATGGCGGATGCGGGCTTAAAGCCGCAACAGCTGGATGCGCTGGCGTTCAGTCGCGGCCCCGGCTCGTTTACCGGCGTACGTATCGCCACCGGCGTGATTCAAGGCATCGCCTTGGGTGCCGATTTGCCGGTCGTCCCCGTGTCCACCCTGGCGGCCATCGCCCAGGATTTTTTCGATAACAATGATGAGAATGTCGCCTTTGTCGCGATGGATGCGCGGATGGGCGAGATTTTCTGGGGCGTTTACCGGCGCGATACACAAGGCTATGCCGAACTGATCGGCGACGAAGCCGTGACTCAGGCTGAGCAGATAGAGTTTCCCGATTTGACCGGCGTAGGCATTGGCTCAGGCTGGGGCGTTTATCATCAGGAATTAATGATCCGTTTGGCAAGTCAAGTCAGTCATTATAAAGCCGATATGCTGCCCAGAGCCGGTGCGATTGCCCGGTTAGGCGCAAGAGGTTTCGAACAGGGTTTGGCCGTTGCCGTCGAACAGGCTATGCCGGTTTATTTAAGGGATAAGGTTGCTAAGAAAGAATCGGAGCGGTGACGCCTTAAGCCGTTCGTACTGAACTTGTCGAAGCATGAAAATGGTTTAAGTTATTCGCGAAATGCCCTTCGACAAGGTTCTTATGAGCAATGCCGAAGGGTTTAGGGCGAACGGATGGGGCTTAAGCTAACAGCATTGATTTCATCGTATCTGTCCCTTTTGATCCGAGTTTTGATAAAACCAGCCGTGATCGAATGTGGTTATTGCCTACGAACCGACGCAAGAATCAAATCTTGATTCAATACAATCAGCATCTTCCCGGACGTGTTACTTTCAGGAATAATTAACCAAGGATTTCACATAACCGCCGTCACCGCGCAATAATTCATTA
>scf_100011_pt84 | contig 33310 bp, 37 predicted proteins | sample Micenr1anaerobic_FD_49594 | JGI IMG/M metagenome (IMG submission 49594) | reverse complement strand
ATGCTTTAAATCATCCTATAGCAACTAATTTTTGGAAATTATTTTTCCAAAAGGCAAGGTAGGTTGTCAGGTTATGCACCGTGCTACATAAAAATAAAAGACAATGGAAGGCTTGTACTTCCTTTTTTATTTTTTAAAATTCCTAATCGATTTAAAGGTGTGTTTATTGAGATAGGCACATATTTAGTGTCTACTTTACGTTAGGTAGTTCCACCCTAGCCCAGTAAACGAAATGAAGGAAACAATCTCATGAACGTATCCGCCGACAAGCAATATGAAAACATTACGACCCAGCTTCGATATCTCAACGACAAGATTCACGACGCCTTCCGCCATTTTTTTACGTTAGCCTCTGCCATCATTGGAGGCTCACTTTATGCCCACATCACACTCGCACCAGACGACCCGCGACGTTGTGGGCTTGGGTCATCAGCGAGTGCGCTCTTATCAGTCGTCGGAGTCGCTATCGTCATTCTCATTGCAACCAATTTTTTTCGAAGCAGGGATACCGGAAAAGGCTGAGCCTTGAATACCCAGCGATTCCACTGGGCACCAGCAAAACCGAATATGCCATTGAGGCTTCGACGTGCGTTCTAATAGTGGCTACTTGTGTTGGCTTTCTGGTTTTTGAATCCGTTATGACAACCAACTCCTTAAATTTTTCTTCACCAACATCGAACCACCTAACCCCTACGCTCAAGCCGGGTAGCCCGGTAGGTCGGGCATGCTGTTTATGCCCGACACTCCGAAACTTCAATATGCCGACGGATTTTGGACTTAACCGCCGCCGTTCCATCTTCGGGCGCTAAAATGTCGGGCAACGAAAAGCTGTCGCCCGACCTACTTTTGGAGATCTTCATCATGGGGAAAGCCGGGGTCAGGCCTTACATTTGACATTTTTAAAGCTGTAAGGCGAATCAAAAGGGTTGGACATCGATTGAAAAGTAGCAAATATATTTTTAATCACATCAATCGAGCCGACCCTTTTAATTCGGATGGCTCAGCACATTACTTCACGATTTCTGTAGCAGCGGCCTTTAACTTGGCTTCATCGGCCTGGATGGGTTTCATCATGTCGTTTTTAGAGTTTTTAGCGCCTGCGACTAAGGCGTCAGCGGTTTTGAATTTTCCAAGCGGGACGGGATTTGCAACCCCGTCCCTAACGTTTTGGCTATGACTGAGTTAAATGGCTACAGGCAAAACGTTTCGAACGAGGCAACATACCTCGTCCGGCTATGAGAAGTACCTTATGGCTGCCAAAGGTCAATAATCAACCGGCAACCGCGCAGCTAATTCATCCCACCGAATCACAATATCCGGCAACACGCCGACCTGGGTTTCGCCATTTAGTTCGTACAGTTCTGGCTTGCCGTATTCGCCGTCTATCAATCGGTAAACGGTCAGCACCCGATCAACCGGGTGAACCAACCAATACTCTTTTACGCCATGGCGTTCGTAAAGATTTCGTTTTCTGATTTGATCGTGCCCGGCCGTGGACGGCGACAACACTTCCACGATCCAGTCCGGCGCGCCGCGCACTCCGCGCCGATCCAGTTTGCTGCTGTCGCAGACCACCAATACGTCCGGTTGTACGACGGTATCGATGCTTTCATCCGCTTCGTTCTGTTTCGGCAGGCGGACATCGACCGGCGCAATGAAAGCGCGGCAAGATTTACCCTTAAGTGCCAGACGAGCTTGGAGATAAATTTCCCCTGCCACATCCTGATGTGCCAGGTCGGGAGCCGGAGACATCGCATACGCGTTGCCATCGATCAGCTCATAGCGCATGTCATCAGGCCAAGCCAGATAATCGCCGTAGCAATGGTGCTGAGTATCTTTTAATGCTAAACCCATATCAGTTTCCTCGTGTATTTCATGTAGGCCGCTATTGATGGAAAAAAGCATAACACAGCGCACAGGCTCCGGGTACGATTTTGGGGCTTCAATATGTTCTTTCGGGTGGGAGCTTAAATGGAGTCTGACACGGAGCAATGCTGTCGGGTGTCTATGGAAACGAAGGGGAGGGCTGGTGTTGCAAAATTACAGGAATGCCTGTAATGGACACTATTTATGATTCTCTAAAAATACCAAATAAATTAGTATGTTGAATCGATTAAGCCCATCGGCATTTGAGTGGGAATTTACAGATTTGCATCTCTGTTGAATATTTTGGTGTCTTCCGTGGCCTGATCGCCGTTTGAGGATGAATGAACACCAAAAAGGCGTGCGATGCTTACAGTCTATTAATTGCCAATTTCCATAACGATCACGTCTATGCCGTTTTCCCTTAATCGGCCTCGAATGGTGCTAACGCTGGTCATTTGGGTATAAGGCCCCATTTTGACCCGGTTCCAGACGACATTACCGACTTTTGCTTTCTCAACTTTGGATTCAATGCCCATTAAAGCCAGCTTGGCTCTTAAGCTGTCGGCATCTTTAAATTCCCGGAACGAACCGGCCTGCAAAATATAACTGGCGGTTTTGGCCTGTCCCACCCGCTCTTCCCTGGCGCGCGTGTTAATTTCGTGATCCGGCACGATGACTTCTTTTTCAGGCAGGATGGTATAAAAATCAAATTGCGGCAATACCGGCCCCTCAGGCTTTTTCTCCGGCTTGGGAGCTTCAACTTTGGCCTCCTCGGGCTGGGTCGGTATAGCCGGCTGCGGGGTTATTTGTTTCGATCCGGTGCTGCGTAAATAAACCAGAAAGACTACAAACGAAATAATCAACGCCGTAATCAGCATCCATCGCCACAGACCAAGACTTTTTTGTTGGCCTGAGTTTTGTCTGTACGACGAGGTATTCTTACTCTGCGTTCTATGTTTGTAGTCTTTAGCCATTTTACATTGCTTCAGGTGTGTTGATATTCAGCAAGCTCAAGCCGTTTGCCAATATCTGTTTCACTGCGCAAATCAAATTGAGCCTTGCATTACGAATTTTTGCATCCTCAACAAGAAATTGATGCGCATTGTAGTAAGTATGGAACTCGTTTGCCAATTCGCGCAGGTATTGAATCAGCTGATGCGGCTCGTACTGTAACGCCGCGCGTTCCAGCACTTCAGGATAGCGTGCCAGTGTTCCCAGCAGATTGGTTTCGTGCTCTTCGGTTAATAGCGCCAGATTTTCCATGCCCAGCGGCAAATTCCGTTCCCAGTTTTTCTCGTCCAATTGGCGCAACACGCTGCATACCCTGGCGTAGGCATACTGCACATAAAATACCGGATTCTCGTTGGATTTGGAGGTCGCCAGTTTCAGGTCGAAATCCATGTGCTGTTCCGACCTGCGCATCACGTAAAAGAAGCGCGCCGCGTCTTTGCCGACTTCGTTGCGCAATTGCCGCAAGGTGACAAATTCGCCGGAGCGGGTCGACATTTGCACTTTTTCTTCGCCGCGATACAGCGAGGCAAACTGTACCAGCAGCACTTTTAACTTGGATTCATCTGCGCCCAGGGCCTGAATGGCCGCCCTGACGCGGGGAATGTAGCCATGATGATCGGCTCCCCAAATGTTGATAATCTGGTCAAAACCGCGATCCAGCTTGTTCATGTGGTAGGCAATATCGGACGCGAAATAGGTGGATTGACCATTCTCGCGGACGACCACCCGGTCTTTCTCGTCGCCTAAATCGGCGCAGGCAAACCAGGTCGCGCCATCCTTTTCATAAAGATGACCGGCCGCACGTAAGCGTTCCAGCGCTTTTTCCACCGAACCGTCGTCCATCAGCTGGCGTTCTGAAAACCATTCCTGATAGTCAACGCCAAACTCGCTTAAGTCGATCTTGATGTCTTCCAGAATGTTGTTCAGGCCTATTTGAAAAAAGTCCTGATATAACGGCGCGCCCAGCAAGGTCTTGGCGCGGGCTATCAGCGCATCGATATGTTCTTCCTTGTCGCCGCCCGCAGGTTCATCGGGAGGAATGTCTTCAAACACCAGCTCTACCGGTCTGCGATATTCATTGTTGGCGTTTTTATGAATGTTCCAGGCAATTTCGCGTACGTATTCGCCCCGGTAAGCATTGCTGGGAAAATGCACCACTTCGCCGCATTCTTCCAGGTATCTGAGCCAGATACTGGTGGCGAGTATGTCCATCTGCCGACCGGCATCGTTGACATAATATTCGCGATGCACGTCAAAACCGGTTGCCTGCAATAAATCGGCAACCGCAGAACCATAGGCGGCGCCACGTCCATGACCGACATGCAAAGGGCCGGTTGGATTGGCGGAAACAAACTCGACCTGGACTTTTTTACCGGCGCCGACATTACTTAAGCCAAATTTCGGGCCTTGGTCGTGAATTTGCTTGATAACCTGATATTGGGCGGTGGGATCGATAAAGAAATTGATAAAGCCGGGGCCCGCCAGTTCAACTTTAACTATTGCGGTATCTTGAGGCAGTGCGGCAATCAGTTTTTCTGCCAGTTGGCGCGGGTTTGTACTTACCTGTTTCGCCAGCATTAATGCCAGATTCGAAGCAAAATCGCCGTGTTGTGGGTCACGGGTGCGGTCAATCGTAATGTTCGGGGTGATTTCCTGAGCGAGAACACCGTTTGATTTTAGTGTTTCAACGGCTTGCAGGATAAGTTCCTCTATCTTTTTTTCATTGCTTCACTGCGTAGGTTAGATCAAGTAAATAGACGTGCATTATCCATTAAAATCATTCGATTATCCATTCAAACAACATTGATGCCAATTCACAGGATAACAGAGTGACCAACGGGACTTTTTGCCGGCGCTGTTCGTCATTGAAACGGAGTGTGAGTGGTGTGCCGACAAGGAGGGTAGAGCAGCGCAGTAATGCAGGAGTATTTGTTGAGGCTTAATCGTCATGTTTATAACGCGTAAGCCTCGGAGACTGGGAGGAGGGAGCTTACTTCTTGGTAAAATACATGTAGGTTCCGTACTTATTATCTTTAAGTACCATAGCCGTATCGGTTTTTTCCACTAACGAGTAAACATCGAATTTGCCCGCTCTGCCCAATATGCTGACTTTTAAAGTGCCGTCTTCAACAACATAGTCGACTGCCGGCGCATCATAGGGGTTGCCTCTAACTTGAGGAATATCTTTTTGGGTCAGCTGGCTATTATCAATCACCCAGGTCATGCCCATCGGTTTTTTTTCAGTATCTTCCGGCGATTTTTTTGTATATTCCAGAAACCAACTGCCGATGATGTCTTTATTAGAAGTTAGGGGAGCGGCAAATACAGCCGTGCTTGAAAAGCCAAACAACAAGGATAACGCAAGCAATAGACTTATTTTTTTCATTATTCTTTCCTGGGTTAAGAAACTGGATATAAACCACTATTATATTAGTGTAATGCTATTGTACAAGAAACTGAGTTGAGCAGTATTTAACTTTAATGTTTATAGGGTTTCTTCAGCGATACGATGTTTCCGGTTTATTAAAAAGGCAAAACAATATCGGGTTTGATCTTTTTCATCAGTTGTCTGAATTGCTCCTGAATGCCGCTCATTGCGGCTTCCGAATCGGCCTCAAAACGGATAACCAGTGACGGCGTGGTGTTTGATGCCCGCACCAGTCCCCAGCCGTTCGGGAAGTCGACGCGCATTCCGTCTATATCGGTGATTTTGCCGTCGCTAAAATGGGCGGCGGCAAGCAGGCCGTCCATAAAGGTGAAATTTTCACCTTCTTCCAGCACGACATTCAATTCCGGGGTGTTGATGCTATCGGGAAAATCGGCAAATACCTCGGCGCTGCTGCGCGTGTCGCGGGATAGTATTTCGAGCAAACGCGCGGCCGAATACAAGGCATCGTCAAAACCGAACCAGCGATCATTAAAGAAAATATGTCCGCTCATTTCACCGGCCAACTTGGCCCCGGTTTCCTTAAGCTTGGCTTTCATCAATGAATGCCCGGTTTTCCAGAGGGTCGGCTTACCGCCGTATTTTACGATTTGATCGGCCAGATGGCGGGTGCATTTCACATCGTAAATGATTTCCGATCCGGGTTTGCCGGCCAGCACATCTTTGGCAAACAGCATCATTTGCCGGTCCGGCCAGATGATTTTGCCGTTCGAGTCGACAACGCCCAAACGATCGCCGTCGCCGTCAAAAGCGATGCCGATGTCGGCCTTGTAATGTTTGACCGTTGCAATCAATTCGGACAGGTTCTTGGGATTGCTGGGGTCCGGATGGTGATTGGGAAAGGTGCCGTCGATGTCGCAAAATAGCTCCTTCACTTCGCAGCCCAGCGTTTTCAGCAGCATCGGCCCCAGTTCACCGGCAACGCCGTTGCCGCAGTCCAGCACCACGGTCATGGGTCTGGCGACGTGTATATCTTCGGAAATAATGCCGATGTATTCATTGCTGAATTGGCTGTTCTGTTCGATGCCGCCGGGCTTGCCGGTTGCATAGGCCTGATTATCAATGCAGGTTTTAAGCTGTTGGATTCTTTCGCCGGCCAGCGTTTCGCCGTTGATGACCATTTTCAGGCCGTTATAATCGGCGGGGTTATGGCTGCCGGTAATCATCACCCCGGAACGCCCTTCGGTGTGTCTTGCCACAAAATAAAGCACCGGCGTGGGTATCATGCCTATATCCAGGACATTGAGGCCGGTTGTAATAATGCCTTTGGCCAAGGCTTCCGCCAGGGCAGGGCTGGAGGTTCTTCCATCCCGGCCGACCACGATGGTTTTACAACCAAGCTCTTTAGCCTGGGTGCCCAGCGCACGACCAATGTCGTAAACCACTTCTTTAGTCAGCGTTTTGCCGACGATACCTCGGATGTCGTAAGCCCTGAAAATAACGCCCCTGTCAGCCGTTTTTTTTGTGGACATGGGCATGTCAAAGAAGTCCGGCACGGTTTTTTCAACGGCTTCCGGTTTGCTGGTTACGGCAGCCGGTTTATTAAAATTAACGCTGTCGGTTTGTGCTTTAGGTGACTGCTCCAGGGTTTCGGCAACTGCTACCGTGTTCATGCCGTCATCCTTTGTCTTTGGCGGCGTAGCTCCTGATGTGACCTTCATGGCTGGAGGAAGTGCCGCAAGACTGACGGGAGCAGTCGCGGTCAGGCCGTCGCCAAAGTCATCAAAAAAACCACGCATTCCAAAATCGGCAATATTATTATCGTCGGCTACATAGCTGTCCTGATTATCCATAACCCGTTTAAACTGCGATAAAGTGGAAATAACGGCATGCATTTCCGGCAACTTAACAGGATAGTTACCCTGTAGTTTATTGGTCATCAGATCTTTAAAGGCTTTTAGCACGCTGCCCAGATCGTGCGTCAGCAGAGATGAAAGCTTCCGGTAGCCCATAAAAAAAGCCAGCAGCGCCAGCAGGGCGGAAAGGGCGATTATGCTTGCAATGACAGTCAGTCCGGAGGAATTTACACTGTTGTCATACCGGTAATGCAGTTCCCAGCCGGTGTTGGCTACTTTTATCGGGACATCATCGCCTTGTTCTGCACCGACCGGTTGACCGGCAGCGCCTAACACCAGCGTTGCCTGTTTCAATTCAAGATGCCCGTCTTTTAGCTCCGCTGCCTGTACGGTTTTGCTGATAAAGTCATAGTTCAAGCTGGCCAGGATAACGCCGACCGCCTGATCATTCTGCATAATCCTCCGGGTTATCGCCAGATGCCGGTCAGGCCCGACATCGCCTTGTATTGCGGGTAGTTGGTTTTTGGTAAAGGTCTCCCGCACCATGTCCAGATCGGCATAACCCATTTTGGGCACGCTTTTGTCATCCAGCTCACTGACGCCCGGTAATAACAGCCTGACCTTCAGAACGCCGGGTAAATGCCGTTCAAGTTCTGCCGCCACCGTGTGTGTGCGAGCCGTATCTGCACTGGTAACCGCAGCCAATACCTCGGGGTCCTGCGCCATTTTTTCCAGCGTGTCGGTCAGCAGCTTTATCTGTGCCGTTATGCCTAACGCGACGCTTTTGGCAACGGCTGCCGTGGCGTCTTGCTTTGATTGCGCGATTTGAGTTGCACTGATCCAGTAAACGCCCGCACCGGCAGTCAGAATCATTAAAACGGCAAACGCTGACAGTAAAGAAAATAGCCGTATCATGTTTATGCCTCTATGAAAGAAAAACAGCTTAATGACGACCTGTATGACCAAAGCCTCCGGAGCCGCGCAAACTTTGGTCGAACTCGGCGACTTGTTCGAATTCCACCTGCACCACCGGCACAAAAACCATTTGTGCGATGCGCTCGCCGATATTAATGGTAAAAGCGGTGTCGCCCCGGTTCCAGCAGGAGACGAAGACCTGTCCTTGATAATCCGAATCGATCAGCCCGACCAGATTGCCCAACACGATGCCGTGTTTGTGTCCCAGGCCGGATCTGGGCAATAACACTGCGGCTAACTGGTGATCATCGATATGAATAGCCAGGCCGGTTGGAATTAACAGGGTTTCTCCCGGTTTTAACTCGACCGGCTCATCCAGGCAGGCGCGCAAGTCCAAACCCGCCGAACCTGATGTCGCATATTCAGGCAACGGAATGTCTTTGCCTAAACGGCCGTCCAGAATTTTAAGCTGTATTTTTGTGGCGCCTTTCATATTCCATTCTCTCTACGATTAAGCTGATTAGTTGTTCGGCCAAATGATTTTTGTCGGTCATTGCCAGGGATTTTTGACCGTTTTTCCAGAAAACCAGCAATGCGTTTTGTTCGCTATCAAAGCCGCCCAAATCGCGCCCTACCCAGTTTGCCGCAATCATATCCAGATTCTTGCGCGTCAATTTGTCTTGGGCGTATTGTTCAAGGTCATGGGTTTCTGCGGCAAATCCGACCGTGAACGGGCGGTTAGCGAGTTGTGCGACTTCCGCCAGAATATCCCTGGTTTTTTGCAGGGTCAGCGTGGTTTGCTCGGCCTGTTTTTTATTTTCGCTTTTTCCATCAGGGCAGGGCTGTAATCGGCAACAGCCGCCGCACCGATGTAAATATCATGTTCCGCGGCTTTGGCGATAACCGCCGCATGCATTTGCGCCGCAGTTTCTACGCTGATAAGCTCCGCATTATCAGGGGCTGAAAGCGTAACCGGGCCGCTGACCAGCGTGACTTTGGCGCCGGCTTTTAATGCGGCATTGGCCAGCGCATAGCCCATTTTTCCTGAACTGCGATTGGTGATGTAGCGGACCGGATCTAAAGGTTCGCGGGTCGGCCCGGCGCTGATTAAAACCTTAAGCCCGCTTAAACACTGTGCGGCCGGTTCATCCATTAAACGGTTACAAATGTCCAGAGGCTCGGACATCCTGCCGAAGCCGGTTTCGCCGCAAGCCTGATCGCCTTGTTCCGGGCCGATCACGATAACGCCGTGGCTTTTGAGTTTTTGAATATTTTCCTGAGTGACCGTTTTATGCCACATGGCTTGATTCATGGCCGGGGCAACGTAAACAGGACAGGTTGCCGCCAGATAGAGCGTCGACAATAAGTCGTCAGCCAGACCGTGGCTGCACTTTGCAAGGGTGTTGGCCGTTGCCGGGGCGATAATCAACGCATCGGCCCAGCGCGCCAGATTGATATGGCCCATGGCATGCTCTTCATCCGCATCAAGCAATTCGCTATGCACCGGATTGCCGGACAGCGCCTGAAAGGTGAGCGGACTAACAAACTGCATGGCTGATCGGGTCATCACCACGCGCACTTTGGCGCCCCGTTTTCGCAACAGCCTGACCAACTCGGCCGACTTGTACGCAGCAATGCCGCCGCTGACAGCCAATAAAATATGCTTGTTAATAGTAATGCCCGGAAAAGTTGAACAAATGGCGACATTATGGCAAGTATGAAGAAATTCTTCTATGCTTAAATCTCAATCGTATAGGAAGAGGCCTATGTCCATTAAAGATTGGTCGGCAGAAGATCGGCCCAGAGAAAAACTGTTGCGACGCGGCTCGGCCGCTTTAACCGACGCGGAACTGCTGGCCATTTTTCTGCGCACCGGCTCGCCGGGCAAATCCGCAGTTGACCTGGCTCGTGAGCTGCTCGTCGACTTCGGTTCCCTGAACGCCTTGTTAGGCGCCGACCAGCAACGCTTTTGCGAGGGCAAAGGCTTGGGCGAGGCCACTTATGCCCAGCTCCAGGCCGTATTGGAAATGGCCCGGCGACATTTTAAGGAAGCCCTGCAGCGCGGCAATGCGCTAACCAGCCCGGAAATCACCCGTTCCTATCTCAGCGCACAACTGCGCGGCTACAGCTACGAAGTGTTTGCCTGTTTATTTCTTGATAACCAGCACCGGGTTATACAACTGGATGAATTATTCAGGGGCACCATAGACGGCGCCAGCGTTTATCCGAGGGAAGTCGCCAAGCAGGCGTTACGCCATAATGCGGCAGCGGTGATTTTTGCCCATAACCACCCGTCCGGTATTTCCGAACCCAGTCAGGCCGATAAACATATCACCGAGAAACTGAAGCAGGCCTTGGCCTTGTTCGATATACGGGTGCTGGATCATTTTATTATCGGCGACGGGCAGCCCTATTCCTTTGCAGAGCATGGTTTGTTGTGAGGCGGAGCGAATTATGGCGCTGCCGATAAAAATATCCTGGAAACAAGGTTTGTTATTTACCCCTGCACCCCATAGAAACCTGCTTATGCATTGCCAAAATGGGCAAAATAATTCCCCCGTCCTTAAAAAATAGCCAATTTTTTTCGTGGTAAATATCAATAAAGAACTAACGCACTGTTGTATAAGGAAATTAAATAAATGGTATTTTTTATGCGTTAATCTTGAAGAATCATTTGGAATTAAAACGTTGGTTAAGGTAAGGCATTCAGCTCAATAGCGAGTTCACCTGATAAGTAATCACGCTTATTGATTGAAGACGCTGAGCGCTCTACCCTAAAGATGCCTGGACAACACCAACCTATTTTCGAGGAATACCGACATAAACCGGCAAAATGCAAAATCAACGCTTTTTTCGCTACTGCGAAAACTTTCCAAAAAAGGGTGTTATTGGGCGATTACCGATTGATAGGGATTTTAACTTCAAGAATAAGAATGTCAGCCGATAACGACACCAAGAATGTTAGACCGACATTGTCGACATGACTGACGAAAGCATAATTTTAATAAATTCGCTTTGAGGAACTCATCATGAAAAACATAGCATGGATGTTTAACATCATTGTTCAACTCACATTAATGGTAGTACTACTCTTTAACCGCAGGATTTATTTACACTGTGTTGACCTTGACAGTTAATTGACAAGGTATGGAAGGTTTTATGAATGGAGCTCTGAGCCGGTCCCTGACTTTTTTCAGGGACTGGCAGTAAGCTTGCAAGTGTAGGTTTTCTATAAGGGGCGGTTTACCTCTATGCGTGTTAGATTCGAATCTCAATAATGAAAAAAGAATACGGCAATAACAAAAGCAAAATAGCGCTATTCGCCAAGCTCACCTTTCTTTAATCTATCGGAGACTATTTGAATGAAAGACGCAAAAATAACGCCCCTCACCGTGCAGCAATACGCAGAAATCTCCGAAGATATTTATGACGAAATTGACAGAGTTGTCTACGCCGGAATGGTTGCGGCCAAGTGCATCAAACATCCTGAATACGGCGACATCATTCTTGTTTCATCCGATCATGGCGGTTGTTTAATGATCCACGCTTAAAGCCGGTAGTCGATGGGTCGTACAATCCATTTAACGGTGAAGTCTCGTGCGGATGATTGCCATCATTTGAAGGCGTTGACAGCGTAACGCTTAGCTAGTCTATTATCTCCGTCTGATAGCGGTAAATCCGGATATTTTTAGACCAGTAGTCGGGCGGTAATCCTGCCTTTTGTTTTAAATGCCGCAAAAATTGCTCAGGTTCCGGCAATGATTCCCATACCGACGGCAAAAAAGTGCCGCGTCGGCGACCTTTTTCCAATATTAAACCGTCTATTCTCGGCGGCAGCTGTTCGCGCTTGTTCGCAGCGCTATAAATTTCCGGTTCTTCCAATATTAAGCCGTCTATGCCGGGTTGCAGTTGAGATATTAAGTCCTGTTCAGAGGTAAATGTAATAGGTTCGGCAGGCGTGAGCAAGGACAGGTGTATTTCCAGCTCGTCGAGTTCGTCCGCTTGCAGTGGCGGAAAGCGAGGGTCTCTGAAGGCGGCGGAAAATGCATTTTCGGCAATATCTTCGGCCAGCGGCCTGACCGCTTCCAGCATGCCGATGCAGCCGCGCAGTTGATGGTTTATCTGCAAGGTAACAAAGGTGGCGCGCGTTTCCGTCAATTCTTCCGGATAATCGTCCAGGTTGATTTTCAGGGGGCGGCCTGTTTGTAAGCCATGCTGTATTGAGCGCTTCGCCAACTCCAGCAGGCGTTGCCGATTCACCTTATTCAATGACATAAGCACCGTAGCCGACCACGCTGGCTTTATCTCCAGCGGTGTCGCCGGAGTTGCGCAGGTCTATGGTTGTAACGGACAGCGACTTTTTCCTTGCCAGTTTTAACAGGCCGCTGACAGGCACTTTGCCGCAAGCGGATTCGGGGGCGAGCCGCTCATATTGCAGCTGCTCTATGGCCTGGCTGGTTGATTTATCCATCTGCTGAGCGGTGGCATAATCATGATAATGACTCAGGTCAGAACTGATCACAATCAGCGTTTCATCGCCGCCCCATAACGCATCAAGCACCTGACTGACTTGTTCAGGCGAAGCGTCGCCTGCAACAATGGGTACGATTTCAAAGCTATCCAGCATTTCCTGTAAAAAAGGCAGATGCACTTCCAGGCTGTGCTCATAGGTGTGCGCCTGCTCAATGTATTCGACAAAGGGCAGTTGGACTAGGGTTTGCACTGCCGCCTGATCCACAGGGACAGATCCCAACGGTGTGGTAAACGTTTCCGATCTGCTCACGGCAAGGCCCCTGAAAGCCACGCGATGAGAGGGGCCGATAAGCACCACGCGGGTTATCTTGTCATGGGCTTTTTTTAACCGGGCATAGGCGCTTGCGGCAATCGGGCCGGAATAAATATAACCGGCATGAGGCGCGATGATGGCTTTGGGAACTTTTTCATCGGTCGCCGCATCATTCAAAAACTGGTCCAGCATCAGATGAAGTTGTTCCGGATTTGCAGGATAAAAAGAACCTGCTACGGCGGGCTGTCTATTCATTAGCTTGTCCTTTTATTTAATGGCATGGCGCATGGGGATACTTTCTGCGGGGAGCGCTTGCTGAGGAAACTCAGTTCACAAGATAGTAACACTGAATTGTTACGCGATTTTAACAACCGTTCAGCCGTGAAAAGCGAAACCTACACCCTATCGATGGAACGGATCATAGAATTAAAGCCATCCGGCATCCATACGTGCCATTACTTAGGCATACGAAAATCATTTATTTTATTTCGCTGATAAGCCATGCTGGACAATGGAAATTTTATAACTTGAACAAAAATAACGCGTAATACCCACAGTTCGCCTTCTGAATAAAGGGTTGGGTTATTGAAACAAGCCTTCACGCACTATTGTTGCATGAGCAAAGTGGCGTCTTTTTACTATTTATTAGTGGAAACAGGAGAATAACCATGACTGATTTTGTTACCAAAGATACCGTAAGAACCCGCTACTGGCATACGCTGGACGATGGGCGGGTGCAATGCGATCTCTGCCCCCGGTTTTGCAAGATGCACAAAGGCCAGCGCGGCCTGTGCTTTGTCAGGCAAAACCTGGATGACCAGATTGTCATGACCAGTTACGGTCGCTCCAGCGGTTTTGCCATTGATCCCATCGAAAAGAAACCGCTGAACCATTTTTTACCGGGCACCCCGGTATTTTCCTTCGGCACCGCCGGATGCAATCTGGCCTGTAACTTTTGCCAGAATTGGGACATCAGCAAATCGCGGGAAATGGATACCTTGATGAGCAAGGCATCTCCCGATGCCATTGCGCAGACGGCACTTGATTATGGCTGTGACAGCGTCGCTTATACCTATAACGATCCGGTCGTTTTTCATGAATATGCGATCGATACCGCCCAGGCCTGTCGGCGTCTGGGCATAAAATCAGTGGCGGTATCCGCAGGTTATGTTTGCGCGGAACCCAGAGTCGAGTTTTATCAATGGATGGATGCCGCCAATATTGATTTAAAAGCCTTCACCGAACATTTTTATCACAAAATTGCCGGCGGACATTTGGAACCGGTATTGGAAACGCTTAAGTACATCAAGCATGAAACATCGGTCTGGCTGGAGCTGACCACCTTGGTTATTCCGGGCGAGAACGATTCGGAAGCCGAGCTGGAAGCCATGACCCAATGGGTGATCGAGAATCTGGGGCCGGATGTGCCGATGCATTTCACCGCGTTTCATCCTGACTGGAAGATGCGCGATAAGCCGCCTACGCCGCTTTCATCCTTATTGCAGGCCAGACAAATCGCTTTAAAAAACGGGATACATTATGCCTATGTGGGCAATGTGCATGATAAATCCGCAGAGAGTACCTATTGCCACAGCTGCAAAAAATTATTGATAGGCCGCGACTGGTACGAGTTGTCCGACTGGAATCTGGATGCGTCCGGAAATTGCCGTTTTTGCGGCGAGCGCTGTGCGGGAGTCTTCAATCCAAAGCCGGGGAACTGGGGGGCGAAGCGAAAAGCGGTTGTTATGGGGTGATTGGCATGGCCAATGTTAAATGAAACTGTCAATTGGGTTGTGAAAAGATGCAACCCAATTGACACAGCTTAAGTTAAAGCGAATCGCCAATATACCAGGCCGGACGGGGCATGTTGCCGCGTCCGAAACGTTTTGCGTTGAAAATAAGTACAATCGCTTTGCTTGAGCTATGCTCAATGCGACGGATGCGACGATGATGATTTTGTTACATCGGTTCTGCGCAAAATATAGCGATCTGCAAGTTTGCCGGAGATACGATTGCCATTGTTATCGAGCTGAGTGAGCGTATTTTCGCCGACAAGATATTGCCGTGTAGTTGAATTATCGCGTGGCGTTAAAACAATCGTATTGTTGTTATTACCCCCAGTAAATTTCCCTTTTTCCACAATTTCTCTTTCCGACTTGCCAACGTATTGGGTAATCAAGAGATAACTGTTGTTTTTGTTCAAGGCGAGTGTCGTTTTCACGCCCTTGCAATCATCGCAAGGCAGAAAGCCGTGATAAACGCCCGGCCAATCAAGGCTATTTTGCGCATGATGCGTATCGGTATCCGTTGTCTCGGTCGTTTCAGCAAAAACAGGGTTGCAGCCCGAAAAAATTGCGATGAAAAGAGAAAAAGTCAGAATTTGTCTAAATGTTTGCATATTTGCTCCTCGGCAAAATGACGATAACAGTAAAGTAGCCGCGTAGGCCGGGTTAGCTTTAGGGTAACCCGACCTGCACTTATTTCTACAGCGAATCGCCAATATACTTCTTATAAAAAGGCCAGGTTTTAACGTGCAGATGTTTCCTGATCGGGGATTTAATGACCGATACGCATAAAGCGATGGAAAACAGGCACCAAACCGCGGCATATTCGTTAGGATCGGTGGTGGTAACGTCGGAAATAAACGGGCCGATTAAATAATGAAAGGCCACAAAACGCCATGAACCGTACATAAGCGGCAGGTAAAAGGCGACCACGATATAAGTAAACGCATGCAAGCCCCAGTTAAAGCCGAACAGCCAGCCCACAGGGTCCGACATCAGGCCGTTCAACGGCATTTGCCAGGCGATGTGCCACGAGCCGGAGGTAGAACAAACACTCGGTCCGCAAAAACCTTCCACGCCGATGTTGCAAGAGCCTGCCCAGACAAAAGGATACATCTTGATCAGCATGAACAGCGTACCGATGGCGCAGATAGTATAGACAGTCGTTCGAATTTTTAGCTTGACGCTTTCCGGGATGAAGTACATCGCGACCATGTTGACAAAAAACGGCTGGAACGAGACGTGCAAATAGCCCAGCAGCGTTAGTATCTGATTATTCGGATTGTCACATAAATCGATATAGACGTAAGTTACCGCCTGTAATAATTCCATTAAAGCAAAATAAGTTAACGGAACCCAGAGTTCTTTAGATTCCCCTTGTTTAATTGCAACATAAGCTGCGGTACTAAGACCTGCGACGGCTAAAACACCGGACGCTTCACCACTCCAACACATAGAACTGACACCTTTTTTAAATTATTAAATACTGTCTTCTCATGAACAACTCTGTGAGCCAGCAGTAATGTTTTATTGGCTATGCGGATTGTTAGAGCGGTATATCGCTATTGAAGTGAAGATCAATAGGTCATGTCGACAGCCAACATAGCTATAGCTTTGTTTTTATAACCCGCCGGCAGGAACATTTGGTGATCGAAACAAACGGTTGTAAACCCGCCCATTGTATTACAAATAGTCAGGAATTGAGAAAATGTAATCCACCCCTTAAAGACATTTCACCACGAAGACACGAAGTTCACGAAGGAAAAGACGCGAAGCCTATGAATGAATACGAGAGGTAATACGCAAACAGCAGACGCTTTTGGCGATGCAGGAGCGGTTGCCGAGAGGGGAGCACCGGCAATGGCAAGTAGTCACATAAAAACTTCGTGTCTTCGTGGTGAATCAATCTCTTGCATTTTATTGATTGAAGCTTAAGTTGATGCAAATGAGCGCTTGCCCTACTAAATGCCCTTATAGCCGGAAGTGATCGGGTAACGCCGGTCGCGGCCGAACGCCCTTGCCGTGATCCTGATTCCCGGCGGGGATTGCCTGCGCTTGTATTCGTTCCGGTCGACCAGGCTGATGGCTCTGGCTACATCTTCGCGCCTGAATCCGGCGGCGATGATTTCAGCGGCGGACTGGTCCTTTTCGATATAACGCTCCAGGATCGGGTCCAGCACGTCGTAAGGCGGCAAGGAGTCCGCATCAACCTGGTCGGGGGCCAGTTCAGCCGAAGGCGGGCGGATAATAACCCGTTCCGGTATCGCCGGAGATAAGGAATTGCGATAACGCGCCAATTGGTAAACCAGCAGCTTGGGCACGTCCTTGATCGGCGCAAAACCGCCGGACATATCGCCGTACAGGGTCGCGTAACCCACGCTCATTTCACTCTTGTTGCCGGTGGTTAGCAACAGCTTGCCCTGTTTGTTCGACAGCGCCATTAACACCACGCCGCGGCAACGCGCCTGAATGTTTTCCTCGGTGGCGTCTTTGGCCGTGCCGGCAAAAATATCGGCCAGCATGCCGGTGAAGGCATTAACGGCGGGTTCTATCGGAATGATATGATGCTTGACGCCCAAGGCTTCCGCTTCCAGCACCGCATCTTCGTTGCTCATGTCCTGCGTATAGCGTGACGGCAGCAGTACGGCTTCGACTTTGTCCGCGCCCAGCGCATCGACGGCCAGAGCCAGAACCAGCGCAGAATCGATGCCGCCGGACAAACCCAAAATGGCTCCCTGGAAACCGTTTTTGCGCACATAATCTTTAATGCCCAGCACCAGGGCCTGATATTCGCTGGAGACTTCATTGTAGGACGGCGCACAGGTAGTTTTTACGGGCTTATTGCCGTCAAACTCGACTACGCTGATCTGCTCTTTAAATTCCGCGGCACGGAAGACGATGTCGCCGTCTGCGTCAACGACGAAAGACGCGCCGTCGAAAATCAATTCATCCTGACCGCCGATCTGATTGACATAAACCAACGGAATCTGCGCGGCTTTAACCTGGCTGCAAATAATGGCTTCGCGCTGATGGATTTTTCCCGAATTGAACGGCGAGGCGTTAAGGGTCAACAGCAACTCCGCTCCCGCCTGTTTGTTGTCTTCAATAATGCCTTGTCTCCAGACATCCTCGCAAATGGTCAGCCCTATAAACGTGCCGTTGAACTCGAACACGCAAGGTTGGCTGCCTGCCGTAAAATAACGCTGCTCATCAAACACGCCGTAATTGGGCAGCGCCCGTTTGCGGTAGCAGGCCAGTATCGCGCCCTGATGCAATACCGCCGCACTGTTGTAAAGCTTGTCGCCATCGTGTTCGGGAAAACCGACGACCAGCGCAATACCGGCAACGCGGTCGGCCAGTTGATAAAGCGCGTTATTGGCGGCGGTAATAAAATCGGCGCGCAATAACAAATCTTCCGCCGGGTAGCCGGTAATGGTCAGTTCGGGAAAGACGACCATATCCGCGCCCAATTCGTCACGGGCATGGATGGCGGCGCGGGCGATGTTGTCGACATTGGCGGCGATGTCGCCGACCAGGAAGTTGGTTTGGGCTAGGGCTATTTTTAGGGGCATATAGTGAGAATATTAAAGCTATTATTAAGCCGATAACGGTTTGTAATGAGTCCGGCTAATCCAAGATACTGTCTGGTTTACTGATTTGTAAATTTAATAATTTGCCGTTTCTAATAAATTTTTCGTCAAATGTATAGAATTTTTCAACGCTAGTATTTGCTGAGTAATAATGAAGTGCATCAGCAAAATCCAAGCCTTTACTATAAAGCTCACAGGCTTGTGCAACTTGCCAAGCACTTTCTACGGTAAAATTAGGCAGTCCACATATTGTCAAAATTGAGTGCAAGATCGATTCGCGAGGCAGTTTATAGGCTGACCGGAGCACCCATTCAAACTCCAATAGCGTTGTTTTACTAACAAAAATTGATTCAGTCTTTTTGAGCAAAGCTTTAGCTTGCTGCGATTGAACTGGATCATCATTTACTGCGTAACGCACTAAAATATTGGTATCAACAGCGATCATGCCTTATGCCATTGCTGCCTGATGTCATCAGCAATAGCTTGATCCATATCTTTTAACGATTTAGGTTCGCCCGTATAATCCGCACAACCGAACCCTTGATCTATATCCGTTTTTTGAAACGGCGAGGCTTTAAGCGTTTTCTGCTCCAGATAGCCAATAAAATCGAGCACTTCCAGCGCAAAGGATTCGGGTAAGGCTTTGGATTTTTCATAAATGATTTCGGCGGTATTCATGATGTTTCCTCTTAACAATTCTTGATGTAGGCGAATCTTAATCTGCGGTTTTTTATGCCGCTTCAATATCTGCTGTGAATTGATTCATATAACGTCTTTATTCTTTAAAAACATCCTTTCATTGCCACGCCAATATCGGTCGGCGAACTCACCACTTCAATCCCCGCCGCTTTAAGCGCGGCGACTTTGCCTTCCGCCGTGCCTTTGCCGCCGGTCACAATTGCACCGGCATGGCCCATGCGCTTGCCGGGAGGCGCGGTTTGCCCTGCGATATACGCAACCACAGGCTTGGTGACATGCGCTTTGATATATTCGGCGGCATCTTCTTCTTCGCCGCCGCCGATTTCGCCGACCATCACGATGCCTTTGGTTTGCTCGTCGGCCTGAAAACGGCTGAGCACATCGACGAAGTTCATGCCGTGTATCGGATCGCCGCCGATGCCGACGCAGGTGCTTTGTCCCAAGCCTTGCGCGGTGGTTTGATGCACCGATTCATAGGTTAAGGTGCCGGAGCGCGACACGATGCCGATCGATCCGGGCAGGTGAATATGGCCGGGCATGATGCCGATTTTGCATGCGCCGGGGGTGATCACGCCGGGGCAGTTGGGGCCGATTAACAACGCGCCGGTACCTGCCATCGCCGCCTTAACGCGCAGCATTTGCAATATGGGTATGCCTTCGGTGATGCAGACGATCAGTTTAATCCCGGCATCGACCGCTTCCAGAATGGCGTCGGCCGCATAAAAAGGCGGTACGTAAATGACGCTGGCGGTTGCTACTGTTTCGTTGACGGCATCTTGTACGGTGTTGAACACCGGCAAGCCCAAATGGGTTTCGCCGCCGCGTTCCGGGGTAACGCCGCCGACTAATAAGGTGCCGTAATCCAGCGCTTGCTGGGAATGGAAAGTGCCTTGTTTGCCGGTAAAGCCCTGGCAAATCACTTTGGTGTCTTTGTCGATTAAAATGCTCATGCGGCCTCCGCCAATGCTACGACTTGTTCTGCCGCGTGTGCCAAATCATCCGCCGCATAAAGATTCAATCCGGTGTTGCTTAGCAAGGCCCGGCCCTGTTCGGCATTGGTGCCTTCCAGACGCACCACAACCGGTACGGCAACGTGAACCTGTTCGACGGCGGCCAAGATGCCCGCCGCGATAATATCGCACTGCACGATGCCGCCGAAAATATTCACCAATACCGCCTTCACGCTATGATCCGACAGGATCAGCTTGAACGCCTCGCAGACTTTTTCAACGCTGGTGCCGCCGCCGACATCGAGAAAATTGGCCGGTTGCCCGCCTTTAAGCTTGACCAGATCCATGGTCGCCATCGCCAGTCCCGCACCGTTGACCATGCAGCCGATATTGCCTTCCAGGGTGATGTAATTCAGCCCGAATTGCTGGGCTTTGTTTTCTTTTTCATCTTCCTGATCGGCGTCTTTCATCGCCCTTATATCGGGATGCGCTTCGACCGCGTTATCGTCGAAATTGATCTTGGCATCCAGCGCTATCAGCTCGCCGCTGTCGGTTTCTATCAAGGGATTAATCTCGATCTGGCTGGCGTCCTTGGCTAAAAACAGGTCGTACAAGCCTTGCATGATTTTTCCCAGCGCTTTAATTTGCGAACCTTTAAGTCCCAATGCGTAAGCGACCTTCCGGCATTGATAGCCTTGAAGACCGGCGGCCGGATGGACGGGCACCGAGATAATCTGTTCGGGCGTTTCGTGGGCGACGGTTTCTATATCCATGCCGCCCGCTGCCGAAGCAATAAAAATAAGGCGCTCGCTGCCCCGGTCAACCAGAATGCTCAAATAGAGTTCGCGCTTGATCGGGTAGGTTTTTTCTATCAGCAATGAATTAATCGGCAAGCCTTCCGCGCCGGTCTGTTTGGTCACCAGCCGCTTTCCAAGCATGCCCCGGCTAAACTCGGCCACTTCAGCCGGCGTTTTGGCCAGCTTTACGCCGCCGACTTTGCCTCGCCCACCGGCATGAACCTGTGCTTTAACCACCCAACCGTCACCGCCCAGTTCTTTGGCAACCTGCTCGGCGCTTTCCGGCGTGGTCGCCTGCTTTCCATCAGGCACAGGTATGGAGTAATGCAAAAACAACTGTTTAGCCTGATATTCATGAATATTCATTAATGACTCCTTGGATTAACCGGCAAAGTCCGGCGAGGGTATTTTTCACACACAGATGACAACTAAATGCTACGATTAAAGGCCTTATTGAGCATTTTAACGAAGTCCCTGCAAAACGCCATTTTAAAAATAAACATGCCGGCAAATACCCACGAGACCATCTTCCCCTGTCCTTTTTCCAAGGGTTACGGCATTCCCGCCCAACAAGCCTGGATATTGTTAAAGGTTTTTTTAGGCTATCGACTTGTCCTGGCCGGCCTATTTGTTACGTTGTTTTACAGTTACACGGATGCTTCATTACTCGGCGCTTACGACAGTAAATTATTCACTTACAGCAGCCAAAGCTACTTGATACTCTCGATCCTGTCCGGTATCTGCATAACCTGGCGACTGACCAGTTACGCCACGCAAGCGCAACTGCTTATTTTTAGCGATATACTCATCCTGACCTTGATTATGCACGCTTCCGGCGGCATTAACAGCGGCATGGGTACTTTGCTTGCCGTATCCATCGCCGCAGGCGGCTTATTGATTGGCGGTCGCTGCGCCATGTTATTTGCCGCACTGGCCAGTTTGGCCGTGTTGACCGAACAAGTCGTTGCCGATTACACGCACAGTTTTAATTCGACCTCTTATGCCAATGCCGGGATGCTGGGCGCTGCCTTTTTCACCATTGCCTTGTTGTCGTATATCCTCGCCAAACGTAGCGAACAGATATTTCAGCTTGCCGATCAACAAAAACAAACCATCATTAAACTGGAAGATCTCAACAAGTACATTATCCAGCATCTGCAATCGGGCATCATTATCGCCAACAAGCAGCAAGCCATTCAGATGGCCAATGAGGCGGCATTACGACTGGCAAATCTATCGACATTGCCGGTCAAGCTTGGCGATATTTCGGCATATTTAGCTGAAGCTTTTCAAACCTGGTTATCCGATCCCGAACAAAATCTTGTGCTGCTGCAACTGCCGAACCAGTCCGAAATCCATAGCCGATTCATGCCCCTGCCGACCGGTCATGAATTTTTTTACATGATTATTCTTGAGGATATTGCGCTTTATAACCAACAGGTGCAGCAAAGCAAGCTCGCATCGCTGGGACGACTTACCGCCAGTATCGCCCACGAAATACGCAACCCGTTAGGCGCCATCAGTCACGCAGGACAATTACTCTCGGAAAATCCGCAGTTATCCGTCCAGGACCGGCGGCTGACAGAAATCATCCAGACCCACTCGGTCCGCGTCAACCATATCATTGAGGACATCTTACAGCTGTCCAGAAGAACCGATTCAAGGCGGGAAAAGATTCGGCTAAAGCCCTGGCTGGATAATTACCTGAAAAATTTCACGCTTGAACATGCCGTTAATGTGGATGCATTCCAGCTTTTGTACCCTGATGAATCTTTATGCGCGTTTATAGACCCAGGTCATTTAAGGCAGATTACCGACAACCTGTGCCGGAATGCGCTGAAATACGGCAAGCCTGAGGCCGGGCCCATAATATTACGCGCTTTTGCCCTGCAACAGGCGCCTTGCATAGAGATCATTGATAACGGTTCCGGCATCAGCCGCGAACACCAGAGCCACCTGTTTGAGCCCTTTTTTACCACCTCTTCCAGCGGTACGGGATTAGGACTTTATATCTCAAAAGAGTTAGCCGAATTAAATCAGGCAAAATTGAGCTATTATTTAACCGACGATAGCCGGAGCTGTTTCCGGCTCTGCTTGCTGAATGCGGAACAGACCCTAATTGACCTATGAATAAACCACTGGCATTGATTGTAGACGACGAACCCGATATCCGTGAGCTGTTGGAAATCACCCTTAACAGGATGAATATCCGGACAGCCTGCGCCGAAAATATTGCTCAAGCCAAGGCATTATTGAAGCAAGAGTCCTGCGATCTTTGCCTGACCGACATGAAACTGCCGGACGGCAACGGCCTGGAACTGGTTGACTTTATACAAACGCTGTCCGCACCGATACCGGTCGCCGTGATTACTGCGCACGGCAATATGGAGTCGGCCATTCTGGCGATGAAAAAAGGCGCATTCGATTTCGTTTCCAAGCCGTTTGATTTACCCGGATTGAGGCTGCTCATTAACAATGCCTTAAAACTTTCCGATGCCGGCGCCACCAAAGAAAGACGAACCCGGCACACGCTGCTGGGCGAATCGTTAATCATGCAGGAGATCAGGGCAAAAATAGGGAAACTCGCCCGCAGCCAGGCGCCGGTTTATATCAGCGGCGAGTCGGGCTCAGGCAAAGAGCTGGTTGCAAAGCTGATTCATCAGCAAAGCTCCCGTAGCGATCATGCTTTTGTCGCGATTAACTGCGGTGCGATCCCGCACGAGCTGATGGAAAGTGAATTCTTCGGTCATAAAAAAGGCAGTTTTACCGGTGCCGTCAGCGACAAAAAAGGCTTATTCCAGGCCGCAGAAGGCGGCACTCTATTTCTTGATGAAGTTGCCGATTTGCCCCTGTCCCTGCAAGTCAAACTACTGCGCGCCATACAGGAAAAGAAAATTCGCCCGGTCGGCGACCAGCAGGAAATCCCGGTCGATATTCGTTTGCTCAGCGCCACGCATCGAAACCTCAACGACATGGTTCGGGATGGCAGCTTCAGGCAGGATTTATATTACCGGATCAATGTCATCGATCTTCATGTTCCACCCTTGCGAGAGCGGCCTGGCGATATACCCGCCCTTGTCGAGCATATATTGGCCAAACTGACGGGCGCCAACAAACAGGATAGGCCGGTCTTATCGGCATCCGCATTAGCGGCATTGCAGAAGTATCATTTTCCGGGCAATGTTCGGGAGCTTGAAAATATCATGGAAAGAGCCCTTGCGCTGTATGACGGCAACAACATAGAGAGTGATGATTTGAACCTACCGATAGATGCGCATAAAGCGGCTAAATCGCCGGAATATAGCCCGGTTTTGGGATCATTGGAGGATCATCTGGAAGGCATTGAAAGAAAAGCCATTACCCTGGTGCTGGAAGAAAATGAAGGGGACAAAACCGCGGCTGCCAAACAGCTGGGGCTATCTTTCAGATCGTTACGCTATCGTTTGAAACAGCTGGATATGGATCATTAATAGCGGATCAAGGCAAAACCTCACCGATACTCCCACCCCTCTGAAAGCACGTTGGTAAATATTTCATTGCAACCTCCTGACACACAAAGGCAGTCAAAAATGTGAGCTGCTCGGCATTTTTGATCGGATAGCTACAGCAATGTTCTGATTCATCATATTGTCATAAAAGTAATTTATCGTTGCCTAATTTCCAGCACAAAGGCAAATCAATGTTTGACCAATCCTTATTAAACCAATCGAAAGCGGGACTGTCCGAAATCGAGGCAGAATATATTGCCAGCAGTCTTCTAAAAGTCTGCTCTACGGTATCGCCCCAACAAACCAATAGTGAAGTGACCGCGCTGTTGGACGAGCAGCGAGACCTGATTTCTATTGCCGTGGTAGAAAATGGCAGGCCGATTGGTTTGATTAGCCGCAATATTTTTATGGAAGGCATGGCCAAACCTTTCCACCATGATTTGTTCGACCGAAAAAGCTGCATTGCGTTCATGGACAAAGATCCGCTCATCGTCGATCAAAACATGAGCATTCAAACGCTCAGTTTTAAGGTGTTGGGTTCCGGTCGCAAAACCATCAACGACGGATTTGTTATCACCGATGAAAACGGCGATTACCTGGGGCTCGGCACCGGCGAAGATTTAATTCGGGTCGTTTCTTTTTTACAGGCGGAAAAAAACCGGCTGGTAACAGAAAGCATTAATTACGCAAGCATCATCCAAAAATCCTTCCTGCGTTCGTCAAGAGAAGACATGAGCGCTGTATTGCAAGACTACTTTATGCATTGGGAGCCGCGCGACAAAGTAGGCGGCGACTATTATTTCTGCAAAAAATTCGATGACGGTTTCTTTCTTGCGTTGATCGATTGCACCGGGCATGGCGTTCCCGGCGCCTTTATGACGCTGATTATGGCGTCTTTCCTCGATCATATCCTGCATGAAGATAATCGTCACGACCCTGCCGGCGCGCTGGCGATAATGAATAAAAAGGTCAAGAGGGCGCTTGGCCAGATAAACGAGACGGCCACTGACGGCATTGACGTCGACAGGTTTTCTTCAGCGCAGAGCGGGCAATCCGATGACGGCATGGACACGGCTTTCTGCTGGGTCAATACGCAAAACGGTACGCTCACTTATGCCGGGGCCAAAACCCCCTTGTTTTACATAGGCGATACATCATCCGACGTACTCTTGCTGGATCCGGATCGTAAAGGCGTCGGCTATATTGACACGCCGATGGATTATGAATGGACCAACCAACAGCTCCCGTTAACAAAAGGGATGTGCCTTTATCTGACCACCGACGGGATCATCGATCAGATTGGCGGGTTAAAAAAGATCGCGTTTGGCAAAAAACGCTTTTCGGCCCTACTTCAGGATAATTACCTCAAACCCATGCCGGAGCAGGAGTCTATTATCATGCAAGCCTATTATGACTATCAGGGAAAGCAGAAGCGGCGCGACGATGTATCTCTGATGGGATTCAGATTCTAATTAACGGGGGAATTTTATGCTTATCGATCTGTTTACCGTATTCCGCGAAGAGGCTGATGCTAACGGTATTGTTTTTTATTACAGCGGTATTCTTTCACAGAATGTCATCATAACCATGAGTGACTCTTTAAAACAAAAACTGCAAATTCAGGATGAAAAGGGAGCCAGATCCCGCAAGGTGTTCTCCACCTTTATCGAAATGATACAAAATGCGCTGCACTACTCACCCGGTGCGCCCGATTCTGACGACACCAAGGAAGGCTCTATCATTGTCGGCAAAAAAGAAGATAAATATTTTATTATCTGTGCAAATTTTATTCAAAAACAGCATGAAACGCGCATCCGCGAGAAAATTGACCCGATCCTGGAAATGAGCGCCGACGAAATCAGGCAAGCTTATCGTACGCAATTGAAAAATGATCAGCACAGTGACGATACGATCAGTAAAGGTGCGGGTCTTGGATTTTTAACACTGGCAAGAGATTCAATCGAACCTATCCAATACGCTATCAGAGATGCAATAGGGTATGAAAATGAACTGTCTTGCTTTTATCTCAAAGCTACTATTTAAGGAACTATCATGACCGACATCTACATTCCAGCCACTTCCGATACACCTGAAATCAACTTTAAATTTTCAAGCAACACGCTGAGTATGTCCGGTGAAGCATACCCTGAAAACGGCGTTGAATTTTTCCGTCCTATCCTTCGGCAATTGCAAAGTCATTTAACATCGCTCAACGGCGACGCTATTGAATTTAATTTTCAGCTCACTTATTTCAACAGTGTCAGCACTAAAATTTTTTTTAGCATGTTTGAATTATTAAACGAATACGCCAAAGCCCATCCCAATTGCGTCTTGTTAAACTGGCATCATGATGAAGACGACGACACGATTCTGGAATTAGGTCAGGATATACAGGAAGACTTTACCTGGATCGATTTCAACGCGATAGTGTTAGCGTAATTATTCGGCCCGGCCTCGTTTCCAGGCCGAGTCATGATCTATCGTGATGACTGACTGGAATCGCAAAGCCCGTTTTTCGATTCCAGTCATTGCGCTGGGTGACGCAGAGCATCTAAGTCACGCGTAAGGAGGGGGTGTTTATGAGGCAGCTAAGATAACAGCGCTTTGCAGATCAATAAAAAAGGGAGACCATCCGGCCTCCCTTTCATACACAGTCAATGACCTAAGTCTTATGCCTTATATTGATCCATGGCTTCCAGTTTTGCTATGGCCTCTTTTATTTTTGCGTCAATCTCGGCATTCAATTCACTAGCGGTATAGACTTTTTCCAATAAACCTTCTGTAACCAAGGCGTCTTTTATCCAGCGTTTGGTGAATCGGTAATTGCTATACGCCGTGACAACATCTCCTGTTTTTGGATCTTTTAATCCGGCGCTCTTTGCCGCGACAGCAGCGGGTTTTTTAGCTGTTGCGGATTTGGCTGGGGCCGCCTTTGTGGTTTTAGGCGCCGCAGGTTTGGCCGCTGCCTTGGTCGCAGTCGCTTTAGTTGCTACCGGTTTGGCTGCTACAGGCGGCACTGCTTTAGTTGCCGCAGCCTTAGGTGCAACAGTTTTAGCCTCTGCCGGTTTAATTGCCGCCGGTTTTTCTTTGGTAACGGCAACTTGGGGCTTTGGCTGTTCCACGGCTGCTGCCTGTGGTTCAGGTTTTGCGGCCGGTGCTTTGGATTTAGCAGTTGCTTTCTGTTCGTCTATAATCGCATAAACAACATAGGCAACAAAAATAGTAGTTAATATAAACAACCCTTCAATCATAATGGCTCTCCACCTCTTTAAAAGTTAATTTTTTATCACTGCTTTGAAATTAAGCGTCGCCGGTTAGCAGGTAAGCTTTCGTTCACACCCCTTACCTATAATTCAAGCAGGTAAACCGTACCGCTAGTGCCGGAATATACCAGAAGCCTGTGTGCAGGGAAAACTCTAATTCGAAAAAACGTAAATCTGTCCGATACTTAGGGATAAGCCCGGCGATTACCAGCATATTTGCCTTTGTGCCAGTTTAGGTAAATCGTCACGCAAGCCCATGGCGTAACGGTTAAAATAAGCCTTGACCCATGCCGAGTTATTAACCCTATTCATTCCCGCCGAGCGCAAGCCGACCAAGGGCTGCGCGGTTACGCCATAGGTCCTGTTCAGCACGTCCATGCTCGACATCATCATCAGGTTATCGCCTTTACGCCAGCGCTCATAACGACGCAGGAAGCGTGAGCTGGATAACGGTCTTTTTTCCTGTCGGGTCTGGATTACCAGCTCCGCAATCGCTGCGGCATCCAACAACCCGGCATTCACGCCTTGTCCGGCCAGAGGATGCATGGCATGGGCGGCATCGCCGCACAGCGCGAAACGTTGGTCGACATAGCTGTTTGCGTATTGAAAGCGTAAAGGAAATGCGGCGCGGGGGCCGACGTCCAGCATCTTGCCCAGAATACCGCCTGAAGCTTGTTCCAGAACTTGCAGGAAGTCTTGATCGGCAAGCGCCAGATGGCTTTTTGATGTTTCCGAGCTCAGGGTCCAAACAATCGAACACTGTCCGTTTTTCAGCGGCAAAAAAGCCAATGGCCCTTCATCCAGAAAACGTTGCCAGGCGGTGAACTGATGACTCTTCTCAGTGCTTACCGTAGCGACCAGTCCATCCTGATGATAGTCCCAGCCGGTAACGTCGATACCCGCCATCGCTCTTAATGTGGAGTCGCGTCCGTCTGCTGCAATCACCAGATCGGCCTCAAGGATTCGGCCGTCTTCCAGTCGCAACTGCCTGCTACTTTCGTTAAGCTGCATATCGACGACTTTTGCAGGTGTAATGCAAGTGGCCGAGGGCAAGCTGTCCAGCACATCCCAAAGGGCGGCAACGGTAACCCGGTTTTCGACCAAATGGCCGAGTTCATTAAATTCGGTGTCGGCGCAATCAAAATGCAATTCCCCGTCGGCGCGAGCATCCCATACCCGCATGTCGCGGTAAGCGCAAACGCCGCGTTGCACCATGCCCGGCCAAGCGCCCACCATTTCCAGGATGTTCTGGGAGGCCTTGGTTAAAGCGGAGACGCGAATATCGATAGGTTCCGGCGGCCACTGCCGTTCCGGGTTAAACCGTTCCAACAGCGCAACCTTGATGCCGCCATGCGCCAGAGCGCAAGCCGTTGCCGCGCCTACCATACCGCCGCCGCAGACGATGACTTCATAACGTTCGGTCATTGTTCTATCTCCTGCTACCCAGCCGGGGCAAGCGCCCGGCTAAGCCCATGGCATGGCGGGTAAGCAATGCTTTTGCGGCGGGAATATGATCCAGCACCGCCAGGCCGATATTCCTGGCGGCAGCCAATGCCAGCCAGTCATTGGAAAAAATCCGCACCACCGTATCGGTAAAGCCGATGGTTCGGTCATGATCGGTCTGCCTGGATTCGGCGTAAGCCGTTAAAAAATCGGCGGCGCCTATATCCAGGCCTGCCTCATGTTGCTTGATGATCATTTCGGCCAGTTGCACAACGTCGCGCAGACCCAGGTTAAACCCTTGCCCTGCAACCGGATGCAGCTGATGCACCGCATTGCCGATGACCACGGTTCGGGCTGCGATCATTTTTTCGGCGCGTATCAGCGACAACGGGAACGCCCGCCGGGGAGCCGCCAAACCAAGCTCGCCCAGCCTATAACCGAAACACTGCTGAAGCTCGGCCAAAAAATCCGTCTCGCTGCCGGACATCAACGCATCGGCATCTTCGCTGCTGCGCGTCCAGACCACGGCGCAATGATTGTTATCGACCGGCAGCAAGGCCAGCGGCCCGGAAGCGGTAAAACGCTCGAACGCGGTATTCTTATGGGGCAGGGATGATTTAACCGTGGTGACCAGCGCGGTCTGTCCGTACTCGGTGATGTGTTGGTTTATTTCCAGCAACTTGCGAACCGAGGAGTTGCCGCCGTCCGCACCGACCAGCAGTTTGGCCGAAACGTTTAACGGTTCATCGCCGCGTTTCAGGCTGACATTGACGGCGTCATGACCGGCCATCAAGCCGACCAGTCGGGCAGGGCAGATCAGTTCTATATCGGACTCGGCAACAAGCCTTGCGACATGCGTTTCAATATCCCGCGCGGTAATGACGTAGCCCAGCGCCGCCACATTTTCTTTGTGCGCCGAAAGCCTGACTTTGCCGAAATGGCCTTGATCGGAAATATGGATGTCTTGATTGCGGTGGCGGCCTGGCTGATGCCCTGCCAGATACCCAGCGACTCAAGCATTTTTACGGTACCGGCGGCCAAAGCCAAGGCCCGGTCGCCGGCGGGGGAGTCATGGTGTTGTTCGCGGGTGCTGGCTTCAACTATCGCAATCTTCAGCCCGGTTTCTTTTAACGCCAGAGCCAGGCAGTTACCTGCCAAGCCGCCGCCGGCAATTAATAAGTCGTAATCATGTTGCATCAGCTCGCCTGCATTAAGCTTTCAATTTCCGCAATGGTCTTGGGCGCGCCGCCGGTCAAAATCTCATGTCCCTCGGCGGTTACCAGCACATCGTCTTCAATGCGTATGCCTATGCCGCGCCATTGCTCGTCAACGGTCAGGCAATCCGCGGGGATATACAGGCCCGGTTCGATGGTCAGTACCATGCCGGGTTCCAGCAAGCGCCATTCCTTATCCAGTTTATAGTCGCCGACATCATGCACATCCATGCCTAGCCAGTGGCCGATCCGGTGCATGTAAAACTGTTTGTATTTTTCATCCTTGATCAGCTTGGTTACTTTGCCTTTGAGCAGGCCCAGCGATACCAGTCCTTTGGTGAGCACCTCAACCGACGCGTCATGCGCCAGATGCCACGGCAGACCTGGCTTGATCTGTGCGATTGCGGCCGTCTGGGCATCCAGGACCAGCTGATACAGCTGTTTTTGCGGCTCGCTAAAACGCCCGGAAACCGGGAAAGTGCGGGTAATATCGGCGGCGTAATGGTCGCATTCCGCACCGGCATCAATCAACAGTAAATCGCCGCTTTTTAATTTATCGGCATTTTCAGTGTAATGCAGTACGCAGGCGTTTTTTCCTCCGGCGACAATCGAAGGATAAGCAACCGCGCGCAAGCCGTCCTGGATAAAGTTATAAATGATTTCGGCTTCTATCTGGTACTCATACAGACCGGGCTTGCATCTTTGCATGGCTTTGACATGAGCGTTGGCGGAAACGTCGGCGGCGCGACGCATCAGCTTGAGTTCTTCAGGGCTCTTGAACAGCCGCATTTCGTGCAGAATATGCTCCAGCGAAGCCAACTCACCCGGCGCAGTAACGCCGCTTCTGGATTGGCTGCGGATATGATTTATCCAGACCAATAAGTTGTGATCGAGATCGGAATCACGCCCGATCGGATAATAGACCTTGCCTTTGTCTTCCAACAAGCCCGGCAAAATATCATCCAGATCGTCGATCGGAAAGGAATCATCAGCCTTATAATGAACGGTAGCGCCTTCAAGACCGGCGTGCGCGCCTTCCCACAAGGCTTTTTTCTCATCGAATTCGCGGCAAAATAAAATGTATTCGCCTTGCTTGCGGCCGGGGATAAACACGGCCAGGGAATCCGGTTCATTAAAGCCGGTCAAATAATAAAAGTCGCTATCCTGCCGGAACGGGTAATTCACATCCCGATTGCGAGCCCGAACTGCTGCGCTGCCTATCAGTGCAATATTGCCTTTGCCGATGTGCTGCATTAATTGCTTACGGCGTTTTTTAAATTCACTTTGTTTCATGTTTAATCAGGTAAAAGGTTAAGGGCGAAAGGCTCAAGGTTTAAGACGGTTTTTTCGCCTTTCGCCTTTCATCTTTCGCCTTTGTTATTCAATTCGCTCCGCAGCAGTAAAACAGCCGACCTCATGTATTCGGTAATTTCCATAAAATCACTCTCATCTTCTTCGCCTTCAGCCTCGGTATCCAGCTTGGTGAATTCGACAATGTCTTTTAGGATTTCGCCGGCTTCCCTGGACAAGTCGGAGGCGGCATGGGTAAAACCCACGCCTAATAAAAAGCCTTGGCACCAGTAGGTAAGCGCTTCAACCTGCTCACTCAATAATGCGTCATCACTGGGTAAAAGCAAGTCGAATTCAAAGTCATCGCTAACCAATAAGCTTCGCGTGTCCTCGAACAAATGCATCAACGTCGCCCGGTCTTCATCGGTCAGCGGTGTCGCATGCTGAAACAACTCGGTTAACCACTGGGCACTTTGAGCCTGTTCGTTGGCGCACAACATGCCTGTCGCCATGCCGTGCGCTTGCCCCGCCGAAAGCTCGGCATCGCTTTGTACAACTATTGCATTAATTATTTGATACGTCATAAATTCCACATAATAATTTCACTATCGCGGACTAAAAATATCGCTTATGCTACCATGATCATTAACTTGGATAATATTTGTTAATCTTGAATCGCCCGGTAAATACGCAATATTTTACGTATCTCCTTGCAATAACCCAGTATCACCATGACACAATCAAATCAATCTTTAGAGTTAAAAGACCTCGAAGACAAGCTGGATCAGCTCATCGAGCAGTACACTCATGTAAAAAATGAAAACAGTTCGCTGAAAACCAAACAGGACTCATTAGTTCGGGAAAAAGCCAAACTTTTGGAAAAAACCACGCTGGCCAGAACCCGGGTTGAAGCCATGATTACTCGTCTGAAAGCAATGGAGAACGGATCATGAACAAAAAGCTTCAGCCGGTATCGCTGACCATTATGGGCAAAGAATACAAAATTGCCTGCGCACTTGACGAGCAAGGCGACCTGATCCAGTCGGCCCAACAGCTTGATACCCAAATGCGCCAAATGAGGGATTCCGGCAAGGTAGCCGGCGCCGACAGAATTGCGGTCATGGCGGCGCTCAATTTAGCTCATGAGTTGCAATTGATGAAAAGTCAAAATGCCATGCTCAACCAAACCTTGAGCGAATGCCTGGCGAAAATGGCGCACAAGATAGAAAACGTTTTAGAAAATCAGTAAACACGCTAAACTATTAGCTTGCATCTCCTGCGGCGTTCGAGAGTGTGCTGGGTGTTTCCTGAACCTGTTTTTACCCCGGGGGCGGATACCAGTATTGGTGAGCATGCCCGTTTTATACGGGAAGCCTGATTTACCGGCCATGTCCCCACTTGAACCTCCGGTTCAAGGACGAAAGCACATTACGGCGCAGGCGGGAGATGCACCATAACACTTCCCATAAAGAAATCCCCATGAACTACTGGCTAATGAAATCCGAACCCGATACGTTCGGGATTAATGATCTGTATAACAAACCTAACCAGACCGAACATTGGGACGGCGTGCGTAATTATCAGGCCAGAAATATGATGCGGGATGACATGAAGCTGGGCGACCAGGTTTTCTTCTATCATTCCAACTGCGAAATGCCGGGCATCGTCGGCATCATGGAAATCGTCAAAGAAGGCTATCCCGATTTTTCCGCTTTCGACCCGGATGACAAGCATTTCGATCCCAAAAGCGATCACGAACATCCCCGCTGGATGATGGTTGATGTTAAATACGTCAGAACCTTGTCCCGCACCATCACCCTTAAAGAATTAAAACACCAGGAAGAACTGGCAGACCTCGCGCTGGTAAGACGCGGCAACCGATTATCCATAATGCCGGTGAGCAAAGACGAGTGGGATTTTATTCTTTCGCTGGAGTAAAACAGGACTCGCTTAAGGTTGAGAGTTGATACGT
>scf_100011_pt613 | contig 33700 bp, 28 predicted proteins | sample Micenr1anaerobic_FD_49594 | JGI IMG/M metagenome (IMG submission 49594) | reverse complement strand
AAAACGACGTCGGCTAGCGTTCAAACAACTGCCGCAAAAGTGACTGAGTGCTGGGGGAAATAACTTTCCGCTACGGCAGAAACCCTGTTCAAGATAAAGCTTATTTGGTTGATTTTTTTGATTACCGGGCAGATGTCGGGACTACATAAAACGGGGGTTGTCGTGTTTCAGCATATTACAAAGTGGGCATTCATTAGGCCCGGCCGACTTGTTAAAGCCTTGTAGGCCTTGAATCACCATCGGTTACATAGCCAATGGTGTGAGAGATGTAGCGAGTGCAATACCGTTAACTCTGCCGATCAAGGATTGCAATACCCATTAAGGCGGGGATACGAAAGCCGGACCATTATCCTTCCCTGTCTCGGCCGTTTTTAAATTCACCAGCAATCCGGAAGCATCGCCACCCGCTGTTTTATTCACCAAAGGCGCCAGCGTGGGCTCCAGAAACTTGATTATTTGTACCGGCAATGAGCTGGTAAAGTGATACTTTTCGGCATCCGGCCCCGCCACATAGGCGGTAATCACACCAAAAAACCGATCCCCGAGGAAAAAGGTAAAAGTAGGCGGCACGGCTGATGAATATCGAGTCGATCAAGCGCCCCCCTGCTCCCCATATTTCCCGACGATGATCCCCGGTTCCGGTTTTACCTCCGACCGACAGCGGTTTGCCGTCAGCGCTTTTGTATATGCCGCGGAGACGTCCTGCCGTGCCCGCCTCGACCACGCCGATCAGCGCGCCGCGCGCCGCTTTCGCCACTTCGGGTGCAAGCACCTGCTGGCCTTGCTCGGGCAATTTGTCCAGCACTGTTTCATAAGGTGTCGCCTGGGCGTAATGCAGGCTGTCGAACCGGACTGTCGGCAATCGCATGCCGTCATTGCGTAAAATACCCATCAGTTCCGCCAATGCCGCAGGGCGATCGCCCGATGCGCCGATGGAGGTCGCGTAAGAAGGCGTTAACGATCCGAACGGATAACCCAATCGATCCCATGCGGTATGAATCTGCTTAAAAGCCTCATCCTCCAGCAAGGTCATGATCCGCCGTTGCTGGGCGTTTTTCCGGCTGCTTTTAAACAGCCACCGGTAGACATTCTGCCGCTGTTCGGTACTGGCGGCGATAACTTCAGCGCGCGTGGCATCGGGATGTTGAACCAGATAACCGACCAGCCACAATTCCAGGGGATGAACTTTGGTGATATAGCCCTGATCCTGCAAATCGAAATTCGCCGGCGAATACTTCTGGTGAAGTTGCTCAATATCTTCCGCATCCAAGGCCGTGGCAGATAAATGGGCATTCAAATAACCGCTAAGCGCGTGAGTATCTGCGTCCGGGTAAACCGCCTGGTAAAGCATGGTCAGACGCGACGGCTTGGCAAAGACTCTCTGGGTCAGCAACTCCATGATTTCGTCGGTCGGCTTGCCGTGATACTTGTCGTAAAAACGTCTTAAATAAACCAGGCCTTCCTTATCCGCAAAACGTTCCAGATATTCCATGCGCCGAGGATCATCAGGGATTTCCAGCCATCGCGCTATGCCTTCCGGTTTATAAAGATGATGATAGACCAGGTCGCGCATTAACCGAACGAACACCAGATTGACCGAATCGCGTAACGCATCGCGCACCGACATGATTTTAAAATTTTCATCCGGGGTGAAATTATTAAAACTATGCACGCCGCCGCCGGTATAAAAATTCTCGTAAGGACTGGCCGAGTAGCGTCGATCCAAGGCCTGGTTAAGCAAATCCTCCAGATTTATTTGTCGATTCGCACGCAACTGGGCTATAACCCAGGCCGATAAATAATCGCGCGGGTGCAATTCAATCCGGCCCAGTTCCTGCGGCGGCAGGTCTTTATATTGCTGATAAATCTCGGTAACCAGCTCCAGGTAATGCACCATCGTCCGCAGCTTGGCGGTTGAGCCCAAATCCAGCCGTATGCCTTCGTTAATATCGAGCGGCTGATCGTAATTATCGGTCTGGATGCGCAACAGATTGCCTTTTTCACCGCGCTCGAACAACATCAGGCTATAGACTATCGGAGCCAGGTCGATATTTTCATTCAGCATCCTAAAGCCCACTATGCCTGCGGCGCGGGCCTTATCAGGCTCGCTCAACTGGCGCAATGCATGGGTAACCGCTTGTTGGGTGCCGTAATCAAGCGTGGTTTTAACGGTTAAATCCAGACGGTCCAGCTCATAGTTGGACTTTACGCCCAGCGTCTTGGCAAGACGGGTGCGCAACACATTCTGGGTCTTTTGTTCGGCCATAAATTTGACCGGCATTTGATCCGACTTAGGCAAACGCACTGTAGACACCTGCAAGGCCGCATCCCGCAGCGACGCTGAAATAACGCCCTGTTCCGCCAACACGCGCAAATAACTGTCGGTAAGATTTTGCAGTGCGTCGTAACCGGGCCCCAATAGATAGGAAGGCCGTCTTTGCGACAACAGGATACTCAGCACCTGCCGATAGGCTAGCGCCTGTTGCGGAGTTACCCGTTCGGTTGAATTCAGCGCTTTCTGTCGCGTCGGTTCCCTCGGCAACTGCTCCTTGCGTTGCTCTACCTCCTGCATCCATGCAGTCGTACCGACTGCGACACTTCCGCCATCCATGGCAGTCGGGCTGAGCAGTTGGTTAACCGCGTTAAAATCGGCGCCGAACCAAGCCGACAAGCCATCACCCAAACCATGCACCTCGCCTAATTTCGCAGTCGCGGCAAGCGGCATGGAATTTAAATAAGCGAGCGCGATTTGTCGTCTCATTTCACGCGTATCCGGCCCCAGTAAATAGGCGCGTATCGATGCGCTGCCCATTTGGCGAAGCTTTTCGACCATTGATTCGGTATAGCCGTCCGGCGAATGCCGGTACTTTTCCAACTGCGTCGCCAAGGTGCTGCCGCCCGGCACGTTGATGTCCGCGCCCAGTTTTCGCGCCATCATTTGTAATGCGGCAAAGCCCAAGCGATCCCATTCCACCGCCGGATTAATATTTCTGTGATTTTCGTCAAGCAACTCCCGGTTTTCTATAAACAGCAAGGTGTTCAATACCAGCGGCGGGATGGCATTAAAATCGGGATAACCATGAGTGGGATAAACAGCGCTGAATATAGTTCGGTTGGCTTGATCGACAATGCGAAGCCCGGCCCGGGTTTTCTCTTGATAAATGGGAAACAAGCCGTAATCATCGACCAACCGGCTCATCATCGGCGAAATAGAGGCCTGCGTGGTCACGCTATAACCTGACTTCTCCAGGCGTGCTATCTCGTCCGACAACAGCGTGTAGCCCAAGCGCTGGTCGTAAGGGCCGTGATCAGGATAACGTATCGCCGAACTATGCCCCGGCTTGAGCTCAGAACTCAATTGCTTGCTTATTGTCGACAGGTAACGCGCCTGATATTTAGAGGTCTGCACCTCTTTTTTTACCAGCGTGGTAACCGCTATTCCGATTACGACACATCCGCCCAAAACATAAAGCAGCAGTAACCGTGAAAGCGCTCGTTTATGTATTCTCATTGCCTACAAGGATGTAGGTAAGGGGCGTGAGCAGGAGCGGAAGCTTTGCCGGACATTAACCTCAAAACGAACTCCCGGCTCTTTCATTTCGGGACTATTCAAGCATTCTGCCTTCAGTATTAATATCAAAATAATTGCATCTCTTTTTCGGTTGGAATTGTAGCCCAAGGGGCAAAATGACGAGTCCCAAATCTGTCCATCCAGTCGCATACATGTGAATTATGCAGGAATCGGAGCAATACGGGAGCAGTGTGCCAAGGAAAGATTAGGGATTAAACCGCGCCTCTCTGATCAACGTTATATATATTTAATTATAACCACTCGCGAGCAACAATGGTAATGGAAAGGAAGTTTGTCAATTTGGCGACACTCCCGTTTACTGGTCATTAAACTTTTACATCAAATAATTGCAACGCTACAATCAATATAATTATCGGACGTTATTTATCCTGAAATCAACCCTTCCCGCACTGCTCATCATCACTCTTCAAGAACCGCTATGTCCGAATCTTATACCCGCTTTCGCGATATTTCCGTCAGCGAACGCATTTTAAATACCGTCTTTTTGCTTACCATAGGGCTCGGCTATCTGGTTGCCTTGGGCAATCTGTATTACTCCCATCAGGGTCATGACGGCGTGGCCGGGCTGTCCATTGCCGATGTAACCATTAATTATCACGGTTCAAATGACCAAACGCGCTTGGGCTCGGCCATTAACGGCATCATGGAACCTAACCTGAAATATAAAAACGATAAGGAAGTCATTTTAAAATGGATACAAGACGGTGCCGACGAACCCGATTACGACCAAAAAATCGCCCCGATATTAAATCGCGACTGCATTAAGTGCCATACGCCCGCTATCAATCCTTCCCTGCCCGATTTAACCCATTACGCAGGCGTATCCGAAGTGGCCCATAGCGGAGGCGCATCATACCCGCGTTTAATCAGGGTTTCTCATATCCATTTATTCGGCATTGCGTTTATTTTGTTTTTTATCGGCAAGATTTTCCTGCTTTGCGATATTAATGTGATCGTAAAAAGAGTTGCGGTCGTCATCCCTTTTGCCGCGATGTTATTGGATGTCCTGTCGTGGTTTATTACCAAATCCATTCCTTCATTCGCCTACGTGGTGGTTGCCAGCGGTGCGTTAATGGGAATTTCGATGGGCATGCAAATTTTGATCAGTATTTATCAGATGTGGTTTTATACCAGGAATAAAGACTGAATCATGGCGACGAGCCCGAATTTCTCCATGAACCTGGAAAAACGAAAACCAAAAGTAGGCGGCACAAAAAGCACAAAAGTTTTCCAATAGATACCAAACTGTAAGCCATCAATCACCCAAAGGGTAAATAACAATATACTGATTTCTTTCATTTTCATGGACTTACTGCGGGTTTTTAGGATGAACGGTATTGCTAGAGTTCCTCGCATCCCTGTCGATTATGCAGGAGCAGCGTAGCGGTGCGCCGACGACCACATGAGCAAATATTTGCTCCTTCAATATCTGTATTCCCCACATCCATGTGGGTTATGCAGGAGCAATTGCCGAGTTCATGTATAATTCCGCGCCATGAGCATTATAAGAAAACTTGCATCTCAGACTGCGGTCTACGGCCTCAGCAGTATTTTCGGCCGATTCCTCAACTATCTGTTGGTGCCGCTGTACACCTATTACTTCACCGCAGCGGAATACGGGGTGGTGTCGGAATTTTATGCCTACGCCGGATTTTTTTCCGTATTGCTGTTGTTCGGCTTTGAAACCGGCTATTTTCGGTTTCGCGATAAGGAGCGCACCGGCCCCGATCTCGCCTATTCCACAGCACTGATATTCGTAGTGCTGGTCAATCTGGGCTTTTTTACACTGATATTGTTGATCAACACACAGCTTTCGGCGGCGCTGAACTACGCCAATCACCCTGAATATGTACTGTGCTTTAGCCTGATTTTAATCCTGGATGCGATTGCCGCCATTCCGTTTGCCCGGCTGAGGGCGGAAAACAGGGCCTTCCGCTTCGCCGGTATCAAGATATTCGAAATAGGGATAACCGTGCTGCTAAGCCTGTTTTTCATCATCTATTGCCCCAAGCTCTACGCGGCCAACCCCGAGTCATGGATAGCGCCGATCTACAACCCCGCCATAGGCATAGGCTATATTTTTATCGCCAATCTATTGGCCAGCGGCTTTAAATTTTTGCTGCTTGCGCCTCAATTAGCTGGCCTTGCCTGGGGATTTGACCGGGCATTATTCGGCCGCATGGTTCGCTATTCGTTGCCGATGGTGGTGATCGGTTTCGCCGGGATCATCAACGAAATGCTCGACCGCGTCCTGCTAAAGTACCTGCTGCCTTACGATGCCCTGACCAACATGAAGATGCTGGGCATTTACAGCGCCTGTTATAAATTATCGATTCTGATGTCGCTGTTCATTCAGGCTTTCCGTTATGCGGCCGAGCCGTTTTTCTTTGCTTACGCCGGCAAAAGCGATGCCCGCCAGGTTTACGCGGTGGTGCTCAAGTTTTTTGTCATTTTCTGCGTGTTCATCTTCCTGCTGGTAACCTTATTTATCGATTTCTTTAAGTACTTTGTCGGCGACGAATTCCGCGCCGGCCTTGAAGTCGTGCCGATTCTGCTGCTGGCTAATCTATGCCTGGGTATTTATATTAACCTGTCCATCTGGTATAAATTAACCGATCGTACCTTGATGGGCGCTTCGGTATCTTTAGCCGGAGCGGCGTTGACTATCATGCTCAATATCTGGTGGATACCGCTATTCGGTTATGTCGGTTCGGCTTGGGCGACGCTGGCCTGTTACGGCAGCATGGCTATCCTCTCGTATCTGTTGGGGCGAAAATATTATCCGGTGGATTACGATGTCAAACGCGTGCTCGGTTATATCGGACTTGGCATCGGCTTGTATTTTGCTCACGGACAATTGCTGATGACTAGCGCCTGGCAGCCGTGGCTATTGGCCAGCGCATTAATGTTGATTTATGTGCTGATTACCCTGCTATGCGAAGGGCGTCAGCAACGTAGGTTGGGTTAGGCGGTAGCCGTAACTCAACCTACACTCTACGAGGATTTCGTTTACAGTGAATTCTTTTTTAAGCCTCGGCAATTGCTCCTGCATTGCTCTACCTCCTGCATCCGTGCAGTCGTCGGCAATTGCTCCTGTATTGCCCTACCCTCTGCATCCATGCAGTCGACCGAACTATAAATTATGACAAATACTATGGAAGTCAAAGCGCGTCTTATCGGCGGTTTTATTTTACTGTTGCTGGGTAGTTGGGTTTTACACAGCTTTCTGGCTTTGCTGGTTTGGGCTGTGGTGCTTGCCATCACCACTTGGCCGATTTATCAACGGCTGCTAGCCTCCAATGAAATACATGGCAAAGTCACTTGGGGGGCTTTGCTGCTGACTCTGCTGATCGGCGCACTGATTCTTGTACCCTTGGGTTATGGTTTGAGCCGGTTGCTGAATGAGGCGCAATCGCTCGGACAAATCCTGACTGAAGCTCAAAATGTCGGCATCCCGCCGCCTGTCTGGCTGGAAACCATACCCATGATAGGTAACTGGGCAAAAGACACCTGGATGAATGCCTTGGGCAATCCGGTCGTCGCCAACGAATCCTTGCACTGGCTGGGAACCGGAAGCGCCATCACTTATACCAAGGACTTCGCCAGCCAACTTTTGCACCGTTTCTTCGGTTTTTTACTGACACTGGTGGTGTTGTTCTTTGTTTATCAACACGGCACGGGGCTGAGTCAATATGTGCTGGCGACTAACCGAAAACTGTTTGGCGAGACCGGCGTCCGTTACGCCATTCACGCCACAGCGGCGGTGCGCGCCACGGTCAACGGCTTGGTGCTGGTCGGTCTCGGCGAAGGCTTGCTGCTGGGCGTGGGCTATGCGTTGGCCGGATTAAGTCATCCGGCCATGCTGGGTGCGTTGACCGGTGTTTTTGCGATGATTCCGTTCGCGGCCAAACTGATTTTCGGCGCCTGTTCGTTGGTACTGGTCGCAGAAGGACACATGGCGGCGGGAAGCTCGCTGTTTGTGTTCGGCGTAGTGGTTATCCTGCTGGCTGACAATTACGTACGTCCCAGACTAATCGGCGGCGCAGTTAAACTGCCGTTCATCTGGACACTGCTCGGCATTTTCGGCGGACTGGAAAACTTCGGTCTACTGGGCTTGTTTTTAGGGCCTACGCTCATGGCGGTACTGATCTCGATCTGGCGCGACTGGGTTGCCGATATGGATAAACCGGAGACAACTGCATGGGTGGAAGATGCTGAAAACGGCGCCGCACAGGAAGTAATTACCGAAGCAGAGCCAATACCAAGCCCCTCGCCAACAGAATTCGACGACGGACAATAACCAGGCTTTACCGCCTATGGCGTTTCATCATCGTTTATTGCTTTAATGATGAGGCGCTGTTGGCGACCGAACGGATTTCCTAGATTAACAATATCAAACTCACTTGAGCGTTTGGACAGAAGTACCATCAAGCCCACGCTAAGCATAAAAGCTTATAGACTGAATCCATCAAAGACCAGATAATAGCTTTTCGTTTTATGCTCATTGCCTTGAACACACACCCCCTAAATCGTCGGGGAGGAATCGAAACATGAACCTCTATGATTTTCGACACAACCCGCGCAGGTCATCCATGACGCGGCGCATGACTGACAGGCGCAAGATTCCCTATCCATTCGGATCGCCGGAGTGGGTGGAAAATATAAAAAATCATTATCTGGCCTGGCCAAAATCGAATCGTCGCGATATGAGCAGACGCAGCGATGAAAGACGCGCAATTGAGCGACGGCAACAACTGCTTTCCGAACAACGCCGCTCCGAAAAAAATATTCCCCGATTTTACTTACGCAAGAAGAAAGAAAGCTGATTGAAGATTTGTACCTGAATGATCTGGATTAGCCGAATTATTAGGACCGGGAATCACGGCTTTCCTCCTGACCTTATAAATCAAAGCACCTACCTTTTCGGTAAAATAATAGAGGGGGTTTTGGCGACATCTAATTCAGCCATGAACCGCTATCCCCCTGTTTCCAGATAACAAATTTTAGCCCATGCTGAAAAGACTAAGGGCGACCATCCGGTCGCCCGCAATTACTTTTTCAAATTACCCGCATGTAACCCGCATTCTTTTTTCGCCCCCGCCTCCCACCACCAACGCCCCGACCTTTCATGCTGATTGGGCAGCACCGCTCGGGTGCAGGGTTCGCAACCGATACTGATAAAGCCTTTTTCGTGCAACTCGTTGTAAGGCACCTGATAGGCTTCAATATAATCCCAGACTTGCGCCGAACTCCAGTTGAGCAAGGGATTAAATTTAACCAGTTGATGCTCGGCGGTAGAAAATGCCGTGTCTATCTGCACTTCAGGAATATCTTGCCGGGTATCCAGACTTTGATCTTTGCGTTGACCGGTAATCCAGGCGTCTAAATGAGCCAGTTTGCGCTTTAACGGTTCAACCTTGCGGATACCGCAACATTCCTGGTGTCCGTCCTCATAGAAACTGAACAGGCCTTTCTTTTTAACGAAGCTATCCAGTACATCGCGGTCCGGCGTCAATAATTCAATATCGATTTGGTAATGCTTTCTGACTTTTTCCATAAAACGATAAGTTTCAGGATGCAAGCGTCCGGTATCCAAAGAAAAGACCTGTATGTCTTTTCTGATAGCCAATGCCATATCGATCAGCACCACGTCTTCCGCGCCGCTGAACGAAATGGCAATATTATCGAACAGCTCCAGCGCTTTTTTCAGTATGACGCGCGGATTTTTTTTATCCAGCTCGGTTTGTAGTTGCTCTATATCAAATGTGGTCATCATGTGTTTTCCTTATTGCCCGCTTGTGTCACTGCTCAGTTAATCATCTATATGGGGGCAAATTCACTCGCCAACAACCATATCAACTTAATAATAGCGACCGCGAATAGCCAAGTTACGCTTGTAAAAAATACTGCTTCAAAAAATAGTCAAACGGCATTTGCTTGTTATTTTCGATTTCCAGCTGTTTGTCATGAGATAGCGCCGCCATGTCATTAAACCGTTGCGTCTTGATCTTATCCAGTTCATTGAGCTTAAAATACTGTCCATGTTCGATGGAAGTATTTAATGCGAAACGGGAAAACGGCTGCCTAAGCTGCGTCATCTGCTCCAATATGCGTGCAGATGCGGTTGAATCAGGATTTTCGACTAACAACTGCTGTTTTTCCAAAGCGGAACTGTAATGCTTTGCCGCATCATCCTGATCAAGAATTGCACACACCGGCTGCATGGATTCAAGAATTTCAGCCGCCCAATCTTTTAAAAGGATTTTTTGATTGTTTTTATTAAGTTCCAGCCCCGGTTTTCTGCCAAAATTGGCAACAGCCAATTGATTGGCGTTGTTCACCTGTTGCTCCTGTGCTGAAGTTTTCGGACTGTCCTGCAACAAGCAAGTGAGCAATAGCGCCTCAATAAAACGGGCTTTATCTTCATCGATACCGATAGGGTTAAATAAATCCAGGTCCAGCGAACGCATTTCTATGTAACGAACCCCGCGACGCTTAAGCGCCAGGGTCGGTTTTTCGCCGGACTGGGCAATTTGTTTAGGCCGCATAGTGCTGTAAAACTCGTTTTCAATCTGCAAAATGTTGCTGTTCAGCTGACGGTATTCGCCGTCAACCAGCGTGCCGATTTTTTCATATTCGGGATAAGGCGTGTTAATGGCCGCACTCAAGCTACTGACGTAGCCGTCTATGGAGTTGTAATCAATGTTCAGATTAGCCTGGTTTTTACTCTTGTAGCCGATGTCGCTCATGCGTAACGACGTCGCATAGGGATGATAAAGCGTGCCATTGTCAAACGCTTCAAATTGCGTCATCAATGCCGGACGGCTGTTGAAGAAGTTTTTGCAGATGGCGGGCGATGCGCCGAATAAATACAGAATTAACCAGCCCATACGCTGGAAATTCCTGATTAGACCAAAATAGGCTTCGTTAATGAACTGCTCCAGGCTCAGCGGGCTGCTCTTTTCTTTATATAGAACAGGCCACAGGGCTTCAGGCACCGAATAATTAAAATGGATACCGGCAATGGACTGCATGGTTCTGCCGTAACGATGCCATAAACCGTGCCGGTAAACATGCTTCATCCTGCCTATGTTGGACGACCCGTATTCGGCGATGGGAATGCTTTCATCCCCATCAATGCCGCAGGGCATGCTTGCACCCAGCAAAATTTCATTATCCAGATGCTCATAAACAAACTGATGTATGTTATGCAAATAGTCCAGAGAGTCTTTTACGTCGGCAAACGGCGGGGTAATCAATTCGATCAGGGATTCAGAATAATCCGTGGTGATATACGGATGCGTCAATGCGGAGCCTAATGCTTTGGGATGTGGCGTTTGGGCAATGAATCCGTCTTTGGATATGCGCAGGCTTTCTTTCTCAATCCCTTTAAGTCCTCCGCAAAGCAGTTGATGATGACCGCTTGCAGTAAGTCGATCCAAACGTGTTGAAAGCGCGTTATTCAAATTAGTCATAGAATGGGTACATGCCCTGTAGTCCTTATATAATCCGACCATTATAAAGGGTTTAACTGATTGAAGAAATATTATCGCGGATATGAACCTGTTTTGATTAGGCCTTTACTGGAGCGATTGGTCGCTTGCCACCGGAACAAAAAACCAGCCTAAGCATGAAAAAACAATCACAAAACCGTAGCTTTTATCGCCGACAAACCTAACATATACTCTTATTTCTATTCTCGGATAAACCATCAGGAAGATCGTCATGTTTGAATCGGCAGAGCTTGGACACAAGATAGACAAAGTCACCTACGATATGGAAGTGCCCAAGCTGCGCGAGGCGTTGCTGGACGCGCAAATGGATTTGGCAAAATCGTCCAAATTTCCGGTTATTATTTTGATTGGCGGCCTGGACGGTGCGGGACGCGGCGAAACCGTCAACTTGCTCAACGAATGGATGGACCCGCGGTTTATCCAAACTCACGGCATGGGCGAGCCGTCGGATGAGGAGCTTGACCGCCCGATGATGTGGCGGTTCTGGCGCGAGCTTCCTCCCAAAGGCAGGATAGGCGTGTTTCTCGGCTCCTGGTACACCTGGCCTATTCTCAATCGCGTGACCGGCCGCACCAAGGCGGCTGAACTTGACCAGAGCATGGAACGCGCTAAACGCCTGGAAAAGATGCTGACCGACGAAGGCGCGCTGATTCTCAAATTCTGGATGCACTTATCCAAAAACAGACAGGAAAAACGCCTGCAACTGCTTGAGGAAAATCCGCAAACCCGCTGGCGCGTGACCGATCGCGACTGGAAACACTTCAAGCTATACGACAAGTTCAGTGTCATACATGAAAGCGTGATTCGGCACACCAGCACGGCAGAAGCGCCGTGGACCATCGTCGAGGGCTACGATCCGCACTACCGCAGCTTGACCGTAGGCAAGGTGATTCTTGATGCCATACGTAAACGCCTGGACGATGCCGACATGAAAACAGTGGAGATTATTGCGCCGCCACCGCTGCCTTCGATTGACCAGCTTAACATTCTGAAGACACTGGATCTGACCCAGAAGATTGACAAGAAAAAATTCAAGACTGACTTGGAAAAATACCAAGGCAAGCTCGCTTTGCTGACCCGCGAAGCCAAGTTTAAAAACATCACCGTAATAGCCATGTTCGAAGGCAATGATGCGGCCGGAAAGGGCGGCGCAATTCGCCGCATCACCGGCGCCCTGGATGCCCGCTGGTACAATATTATTCCGGTCGCCGCCCCTACCGAAGAAGAACGCGCTCAACCTTATTTGTGGCGCTTTTGGCGACACATTCCTCGCCGCGGGCGGGTGACGATTTTCGATCGTTCCTGGTACGGTCGCGTCTTGGTCGAACGGGTTGAGGGATTCTGTTCAAAAGTAGACTGGATGCGCGCTTACAGCGAGATCAACGATTTTGAAGCACAATTGGTGCGCCATAATATTGTGGTGGTCAAATTCTGGCTCGCCATCAGTAAAGAGGAACAACTTGAGCGCTTCAATGAGCGCGAAAAAATCGGTTTCAAACGCTTCAAGATTACCGAAGACGACTGGCGCAATCGCGATAAATGGGATGAGTACGAGCATGCGGTATGCGACATGGTAGATCGAACCAGTACCGAAATTGCGCCTTGGACGCTGATAGAAGCCAATGACAAGAACTTTGCGCGTATCAAGATTTTGAAAACCTTATGCAAGCAAATTGAAGCGGCAATGCAGAAAAAATAGTCTGTAGGAAACACTGACTTCAATTTAAAAATGTGTGTCGCATGTTAACGGCCTCGCGAAGCTTGCTATCGATGACATCGGTAAAACGTTGATAGCAATCAACAAGAGAACGCACCATTTCAACAAAATAGCCGTCTTGGGCGAAAAGAGCCGGATGACGCTTGCCCTCTAGCGGCAACGGAATACCGCTATGCCGCACAAATACCATTTAATTTATATGCTTTCAGGTGAGATAATAAATCCCTTCGATAAGTTGGTCATCAGAAAGTGCATATGGATTTCTTGTAACCAAGTTAAGTTTTAATTGATTTATTTCCGCACTCTCTTTCTCATTTTCAAAATAATGATAGATTCAACAACCTCCACCTCATCGACAACCAAAACAGCAGTCACTTGCGCAAACTGTAACTTGGATAATTTATGCATTCCTAAAGGACTGCCTCGGTCGGAAGTGGGTGAGCTCGCGCTATTGGTCAATCGAAACAATATACGTCAAAAGGGCGAGGCCATCTATCATGCCGGCAGCCCATTCAGGGGAATAATTGCCTTGCGTTCCGGCAGCGCCAAATTACTGAGTTTTGACCAAAACGGCAATGAGCTGGTTGTTGATTTTATTCTTCCTGGAGAATTGCTCGGATTTGACGGCATGTCGTCACAAATCCATAACTGCACCGCCATAGCCTTGGAGACCGTGAATTATTGCCATTTGCCGGCCTATAAAATAGAGATATTGGCCATCAACACCCCCGGCTTAAGCCAGGTGTTGCTGCAAAGATCCTGCAACCAGTTTGATGCGCAGGTACAAAAGATGATGCTAAGCCGCCGATCTGCAGAAGAGCGCGTGGCTTGCTTCATTCTGCATATTTCAGATCGCCTGAGTATACGAGGCTACTCCGAGCTGGAATTTCGCCTGAGCATGTCGCGGGAAGAAATAGGAAATTATCTGGGAATCGCGCATGAAACGGTTAGTCGAATCATTCATCTCTTTCAAGCACGGAAACTGATAGAAGTTAAATCCAAGCAATTGAAAATAACCGATAAAAAGGGCTGTTTAGCTTCTATGCAACTTAATCGCTAAACAACCCAGACTTGCGAGGATTTAATAAACTTCCGCATAGAGCCCAACTCAGCCAGGCTTTAAGTTGGGCTCTATGCGGTCAAACGAAAACTACGGCTAAGAGGAGAAAGCCTTTTATTTTCTATAGGCTGAATTAGCAGGATCTTCAGCGATTGCTTTTGCTGTCGATTCGAACTTATCATGCTCACCGCTTTTAATCATAACCACCGTAGCAACCACGGCTAAAACAAGACCGGCTACGTAAATCCAGAATTTATCTTTTTCTTGTACATCACTCATAGTAATTCTCCAGCTATTGATTAAGGAAAAACAGTTGACTTGCATCAACGTGCGGCTATTTAAACAAAGTGCGGGATAAAAAATTGAGCCAGATCAATAAATGTTTATTTACTGGATTTCACCCAAAATGTAGTCCGAGAATTAAAGATGGGTTGAGACAAGGCACGAACGACGGTATGGAACAATTGCCCATTTCGGGCGACCTGTATACTAGCTGCCGTTAATGATGGGGAGGCAGTTTACTGACGGTCTGCAAATCCCAGGAAAGCGGCTCAATAGCCGCCTCCACATGTGACTCAATGCGATCGTCCAGCTCAGTAAAAAATCGATACCGGTTTGCGCTTCTATGCTGTCAATATTGGTCACGAACTGCGCCAGCGGCTCTTTGCCGTTGACCGTTTGCGGGATTAAAAAGGCCAACGCAATAGGCGGCTTGTTTGGCGCAGCTTCTGTCATATATATTTTGTAAAACGCATCCGGTATTTCCACCGTCAAGTCTGAAGATAACCGCTCGACTGTGCCGCTAAAAACCGGCCCGGTAATCACCCACACTTTGCCGAATAGCTTGGCAAAATGCTTTATTTCCTCCTCCTCCAAACGTTGCCATAATTGTTGGTTGAGCTTGGATTTTTGCGGAGTGATGTTGGTCATCAAAAAACTGTCCGCCTGCCCTTCCCTGCCGTAAAGATGACTCATCGCATAATTTGGCGCCATGTGTCCGCGATCGTATCCGCTTTTTTGATAACTCTCGTGGCTGACGCGATTGATGCTGCGCCAGTCGGTTTCAAAGTGATTGGGGCGTTTTAGGGGCGGCGTATTTTCTGCGGCGGGGATCAACGCGTACTCTACCCACAACGGGTTACCGCGCAGATCCGAATAACCCAGAATAAAACCACGATTACGTAATATGCGAAACCAGGTATCGATGTTTTTAGCATCGCGGGATTGCGGTGCGCCTTGATAGAGTAACGCCGGACGGGCAATTTTAACTTCGTAGCCATAGCTGCCCAAGCCCAGGCCGAGAACAATCAGCATCAACACAGGATGCTTACGGCTTAGGCAAAATAATCCCAACAATAATTTAAACAGGCTTAGTGTGGGTGATTTTTTGCGCATTAACGGATGGTTATTAGAGTGGCGTTGGCTAGCCGCGAACGGATTAACGTTAAAACGGCTATTTGTCTTTCGCGAAAAAAGCTGTTTTTCTCAAGATTAAGCCGCCGCTTCAGCATTAGGGCTGAATAAGTAGTCATTTTTTAAACAGTGATCCAGCCATTTTTGCAGAAAATAATTTAACCGCCATTTGTAGTTCATAATTTCGCGGCTTAATCCGGGATCTTTAAAAACCTGCGCCACACCGGCACGGGCATGATCGCTTAATACTTCGGCCAACTGCGCATCCAGATAGACTCTTATCTTTACAGCGGGCGCCAGAAATTCATCCCTGTTTTTATTAATGAAGCAATGGCTAAGTTCCACGGTCATGGTATACGGCGTACGCTCAATGATTTCAAGATGCAGCGTAGTGTGATGGGGAGCGAGACCGATGGCCGTTTCTTTAAATGCCATTAAGTCCGGAATTAATTTCAGCAGCTTTTGATAGTTGGACTCGCAGACTTGTTCGAGACAGATTGATTTGTTGACCGGATTTACAAAACTCATGGCCGCTGTCAGTTTTCCCGGTAACAGGCATGGGCGCTGGCGGTTTCCCATAACACGACTTGGGCGACGTTAAAGCCGGATTGTTTAAGATGCTGATAAATCATCTTACTCAGGACTTCTGCGGTGGGATGCTCATCAAGGGCCAGGAAACGCTCCTTGTTTGCAATGAGCATGGGAATGATCGGGTCATCTTTATGCAACAGAAAATTATGATCAAGCTTCTGATCTATAAACGCTTCAACGCTGTCTCTAATATCGGAAAAATCGCAGACCATGCCTTGGTCGTTGAGTTGTTCCTGTTCTATGGAAATCGAGGCCTTAACGCTATGCCCGTGTAAATTGCGGCATTTGCCGGGGTGATTCATTAACCGGTGTCCGTAACAAAAATACACCTCTTTGGTAATCGTATACATAATAAAAATATAAGCAGTTCCGGTAATTTAAATAAGGAGCGTTACCTACATGGACGTAGGCAAGGGGCGCGAGCAGGAGCGGAAGCTTTGCCTACAGGGTTGTAGGGAGCTTCAGTCCCCTTTTATGCTTTTGATGGTGGCGGCAACCTCATAGCTGCCATCGTCTTGCCGGGCACTTCTGATAACCTCGATAAAAGCGGTCATTGAGGGAGTGACCGTATTTTTGGGAATAACATTTATTTCCATTGCCTTGCCGGGATCAAAAAGCCGGTCGGCAATAAATGAAACGCCGGCGCCGCTAATTGATGAACAGCGTCCATGGTGTAATTCATCCGAACCCGCAAGTCTGTAAGTTACGTCACAGTCTATTTCCATTCGAATATAATTGCGCTTTTCATCATATTCCAACATGCTATTTCTCCGGTCAAGTTTACAGTTGTTGTGCCCGCTGATCGAGTCGCATGGCCTTAACAGCAAAGTTTACTATAAAAACCCTAATAACGGGGGCATGTTTTGCCACAGCACCGTCAATTGAGCTATTCCACTGGAAATTAAGCTGAACTTATGTAATATGACGCTATCTTTCACATCTTAAATAAACAGACCTCTGAGTATTATCTAATGACTAAAGCGATCGTTTTAACCGGAATTACAACTACAGGCACACCGCATTTGGGTAATTATGTCGGCGCCATCAGACCGGCCATTGCGGCAAGCAAGGACGCGAATGTTACGCCCTTTTATTTTCTGGCCGATTATCATGCGCTGATTAAATGCCAGGAGCCGGAAAGAGTCAGGCAATCCAGCCTTGAGATTGCCGCAACATGGCTGGCTTTAGGGCTGGATACGTCGAATGCGGTTTTCTATCGGCAATCGGATGTGCCGGAAATTTTGGAACTGTCCTGGATGTTGACCTGTGTTGCGGCAAAAGGCTTGATGAACAGGGCGCATGCCTATAAGGCGGCGGTTGCAGAAAATGAGCAGGGCGGCGAGAACGATGCCGATAAGGGCATCACCATGGGCTTGTTCAGCTACCCGATCTTAATGGCAGCCGATATGCTGATGTTTAATGCCAATAAAGTTCCGGTCGGCAAGGACCAGATTCAGCATATTGAAATGGCCAGGGATCTTGCCGGGCGCTTTAATCACATTTACGGCGAACATTTTGTACTGCCGGAGGCGGTCATCGAAGAGCATGCGTCAACCTTGGCGGGTCTGGACGGACGCAAGATGAGCAAGAGTTATAACAATACCATCCCGTTATTCGAGCCGGAAAAAAAGCTAAGAAAACTCATTAACAAGATTAAAACCAATTCGTTGGAACCGGGCGAGCCCAAAGACCCCGAAGGCTGCACTTTGTTCAGCATTTACCAGGCCTTTGCGACCCAAGCGGAAGTGGCTGAAATACGGCAACGCTACGCAGACGGCATCGCCTGGGGTGAAATGAAACAGGTGCTGTTTGAGCATATTAATGAACACATAATTCCGGCAAGAGAACGTTATGAGGCATTGCTGCAGGCGCCGGAACATATCGAAGAACAATTGCAGGAAGGCGCTCAAAAAGCGCGTGCAGTCAGCGTGCCGTTTATGAAAGAGTTGCGCAAAGCGGTCGGGATTTCGCGAATCTCTTTGTGACACCCGTGACCTTCGGTAACTGGCTCAAGCAGTCATTAGTGCTGATCAGCCGTGCGCCGCTGCTTTGGACAGGATGCACCTTGTTCATCGGCCTGCTTTTGGGCATCGAACGGGTTTCCCTGGCACTGGGTATTTTTCTCGCGGTAACGGGTTTGTTTGTCGGCGTAGGGGTTGCAAAATATATTGACATGAAATCGTCGACAGGAACTTCGTTGAGCTTTTACCGGGCGATAGCTAAAAGCCTGCCGTTAGCCATATTAGCGGCCGTCAGCCTGGTAATTTGCTGGTTTGTGTTCAGGGTGACCGCCAATATTTATTCGGGTGAGCTCTATAAAATCGGCCGCTTCTTCTTTTACTGGGAATTGACGACAGAGCATCTGAATAATAAATCCACGCACCAAATAGCCGGCTGGCTCTATTTACCGGCAATAATCACGCTGCTTTTTATCTTGCTAATGCTGACTACCTTTGCAAACTGGTTCAGCTATCCGTTAATGCTGTTTAAAGACTATTCCTGGAGTCAGGCCAAACAACAAGGCAATCAGGCATCGGTCAAAAACCAGGCGGCAATGTATAAGCTGCTGGCTTTTATATTTGCTGCCGCGTTCATTGGCGCCGGAATAATACCTTTGTTAACGCCTGTTTTGTATATGCTGGTTTCAACATTGATGTATGTCTCTTACAAGACTGTTTTTGAGTCGGCATGACAAACCCGGTTACAGCACTTGTCCCAGCGCAAAAGCGCCAAAATAAGTGACTATAAAATAGAACAAAGACAAGATCAGGCTGGCGAAAAGATTGATAGCTAAAACTTGCTTGATTATGTGAGCTACCACCACATAATCCCAAAATAAAAGCAGGGCCAAAAAATAATAACTTAAAGGATCTTCGCTGACGGTCAGCCAGATCAACACCGGCACGACAAACAGTGCAATGATATTGGCGCAAAATATAATCGCTGTTGTCACTTGTACATAGGCGTATAAGGTCCTGTTGAGGAACAGCATGGCGCCCATAAACATAAGCATTAATACTGTCGCTATGCCGACTTCGGTAAACGCCTCTATCGGGTCGTCGGTCATGTTGGCTTGCATGAAATATTCAACAACAAAATAGAACAGCAGATTTTGTTTGAAAAAATCGACTGATCTCGGTAGCTCAAGCGGGTTATTTTTTAACCAGCATAGTGGTAAGTATTGTTTTAAAACATCCATAGTTACCCAGGGTTTTATTTTACAAACTATTTATACCGTAGCGGCCAAGTACCCCGTAGGCATGCGAATACTATTTAAAATCCGGCGAGCCGGAATGACTGGTTAAGGATTGTCCATCATAAGTGCTGAAATTATCATTCAATAGCTGAACCAGTTCTTTGGTTTTATTGGATATCTGGGCCAAGCGAAGTTTGGTTTTTTATTCCAGCCAACGGGTTCCGAAATCGGCAGTATCATGCGGCTGAAGGTTAGGTTTTTTTCGAAAATACCGGCTAGGTTTTCCATTAAATGAAGTTCTTTTTGCCGGGCGTTAAGTTGGCTTATGATTAATTTCGCCTGGAGCTTGCTGAAAATAATGTGCAGCGGAATCATGATGACCAACAGCGTAACAATGACAGCCGGCCCGATAATCGGGTCTAGCAAGAGCTCCAGAATGCCTGTTTGTATTTCAGCAAAAATGGCCAGGGTAGCAATAAATCCGAGTACAATCAGACTGGAAAAGGCTGATCGATCTTTCCAGAGTCCGATGGCTTTTTTCACCTCCGGCATCACCACGTTATTAATTTCACGAATGTTTTTTTCCAGTGAATTCAACACGCGATAAGTACGGTCATACCCGACATTAGCTATGCGCTGGTCTATCAAGGCAAAGTCAGCCGAGGATTGAGGGGTAACACTGCCTTCCTGACTGGACAGGACAATAAACTGACCGGTATTTAATCCCAATCCGGCAAGTTTTCTTTGCCATGAAGAGATGATCTCGCTGTTTGTAGTCGAACTCAGCATGGTTGCCGGCCTGTCTATCAGATAAACAAATTTATTGGAATCCTGATGGAGGGTGATGCTTTCTATGACTTCATCAACCAGCGGCGATGTTGAATCAAAGATATCGGTAAAAATTAACACCAGATCGGAGTTCTCAATGGTATGTTTTGCTAGCAGCGACGTAACCGGATTGGATGGGGCGGCACTGATATTCGGCGTATCGATGAAAAGCTTGCTTTTCAGGCGGTCGCTATTGAGTGTCTTCAATTCCAGGTAGGAATTAATGCGATCCCCTTCGCCTTCTTGCTGTTGCTCGATTTTACTGCTGATTTGATAAAACGGGAACCGGTGGTCTACGTCCAGCGCTGTGCCGGGCAAGGTTGCCGGGTTGGACTGATTGTTATGCAGCAAGACAGTAAACTTATGACTGGATGTTTGAATGCCCGAAAACAAATTATCCGAGCCCAGATAATTATTAATAAACCTGGATTTGGCCGTTGAATTACCGCCAATCAAACTGATTATTGGCCACCATGAGTTTTTACTGGCAGTCGTTTCATCCATTTCGATGAGCCCCAAATCGAATTCAATTTGATCGAGCTCCTGAAAGACTTTTGATGCTTTCAATAATACCGGATTGTCAGCGGCGAAGTGTTTTTCAAGGGTAAGCAGGTATTTGCTTGCTGTCTTTTCAGTCATCAGTTTGACACCTTATTTGTTATATTTTTATGGATTAAGGGGTAACGAAGTATACACCTAGAATGGGACAGTAATACAAAAAAACAAGAGGGATAATAAGGCGTTTTACGGCTGTAAAATGAAAAAATGTTGAGTAAATATTGTTCTTTTCATACTCAAATCAGGTGAGTTTATAGTATATTGGGCGTTGATTAACGAGCCTTGTAAACGTGTTTAAAAATAAAATGATGAATGTGAAGAGTCTGATTGTTCTTCGAAGCTTAGCGGCGCTTGCTATTGCCGCGTTAATATCCGGCTGTGCTGTTCCGTTTTTTAGTGGGTATGGCGCAAACGGCCAGTCACGTGAAGACTTTGAGCATCACGTGGAAGAGGTTTTCAAGCTGCAAAATCGAATGACCAGCGAAGTGATGATGATGTTGGAAAGCGACGAGGTTAAAAAACCTGAGGCCTTACTGCAGGCTGAGCAACATATGCAACAAATCTGCGCCGATCTTAACGAATATGTTTCTCGTGACATTGACGGATTAAGCACCGGGCTTTTTTTGCGTCGGCGGGTTGAGAAATCAGCTATCGACTGCGAGCAAGCGGCCATGGCGATCAAACCGCTGTTGAAGCCTTAGCGTATCAACGGCGGTCAGTCGGTTACGGCGTCAAAACCGTATTTTGCGCGGGCTTGCTGTTATCGGTTTCAGGATAGTCCAACGTGTAATGCAAACCACGGCTTTCCTTGCGCTGCTGTGCGCAACGAATGATTAATTCGGCGACAATAACCAGATTGCGCAATTCCAGCAAATCACTGGTAACACGGAAGTTACCGTAATATTCGGCGATTTCCTTTTTAAGCAATTCCACGCGATTCATTGCCCGGCTTAAGCGTTTATCGGTTCTGACGATACCGACATAGTCCCACATAAAGCGGCGCAGCTCCTCCCAGTTGTGAGAAACAACCACTTCTTCATCGGAATCGCTGACTTGCGACTCATCCCAATCGGGGATAGGCGGTGGCGGCGAAATGCCGGACAATTTCTGCAAAATATCCTCGCTGGCCCGTTCTGCAAACACCAGGCATTCCAGTAACGAGTTACTGGCCATGCGATTGGCGCCGTGCAGGCCGGTACAGGCAACCTCGCCTATCGCATAGAGATTGGCGATGTCGGTACGCGCATAACTGTCGGTTAACACACCGCCGCACGTATAATGCGCGGCCGGAACCACAGGAATAGGCTGCTTGGTGATGTCTATGTCAAACTCAAGACACTGCTGGTAAATCGTCGGAAAATGCTCGCGTATGAACTGTTCCGGTTTGTGGCTAATATCCAGATAAACGCAGTCTATGCCGCGTTTTTTCATTTCATGATCGATGGCTCGGGCCACAATATCCCGAGGCGCCAATTCCTCTCTCGGATCGAAATGCTGCATAAAAGACGAGCCGTCCGGCAAGATTAACTTACCGCCCTCGCCTCTTACCGCTTCACTGATCAAAAAAGAATGTGCGTGCGGATGATAAAGACAAGTCGGGTGGAATTGCATGAATTCCATATTGCTGACGCGACAGCCTGCGCGCCAGGCCAAAGCGATGCCATCGCCGGTTGAGCTTTGCGGATTGGTACTGTAAAGATAAGCCTTGCTTGCGCCGCCTGTGGCCAAAACCACGACGCGAGCCGTTATCGTCCGAACCTCCTGCTTTTTCGAATCCAAAACATAGGCCCCCAAAATCCGTTTGTCGCCTTCCTTGGAATCGGTAATTAACTCCACCACATTATGGTGTTCGAACAGATCGATATTCGCGTGTTCCTGAGCGCGTTCAATCAGCGACAGCGACACCGCCTTACCCGTTGCATCGGCGGTATGCACGATGCGGCGGTGAGAATGTCCGCCTTCCTTGTTTAAATGCAGCTTTATTTCCCCGGATGCGGTCTGCTCCTCGGTAAAAATCACGCCCTGCTCCCTCAACCAGTCTATCGAACTTTTGCCGTGCGTGACGGTCAGCCTGACAATTTCAGGATCGCAAAGCCCGGCACCGGCATCCAGCGTATCTTCAATATGCGACTCGATAGAATCATCGGCGCCGAAAACCGCGGATATGCCGCCTTGCGCATAATAGGTGCTACCCGCCGTCAAGGCGAATTTTGACAGGACCGCAATTCGCATTGAATGATCCGCCAGCTTAAGCGCCAAGCTTAGGCCCGCGCCGCCGCTGCCGATAATAAGGACATCGTAATTTTGGGAATAAGGCATTAAATTAGAGGTAGTGAGCTGGACAAATGAGAGAAAGTTTATAGTACTAACACGCTTAGTTGCTGTTAATGGATAATAAAGCTTTTTAGTGTGATAGCAATTTTTTTTATATCGCTATCCAGATATATTTTGTCTCTGTTACTATCAAGACTAGCGAGTACTACAGCCTTAAAAATAGGACAGAACTTTTCTGGAAAGCTATATCTATTACCTTGGCTGTTATTTTTAACATACGTTATTTTATTAATGATATTAAATGGAGGTTTTTATGTTCCAGAAAATTAAGTGGTGTTTTTTTCTGATCGTTTTGTTTAATCAAAACGCGTTAGCACAATTACCGGATTTTACCGAAATGGTAAAAACCAACGGGATTGCCGTGGTCAACATCAGCACCACGCAAAAAGCGCCACCAGAGGCTGAAAACGCCCCTGAAGAACCGCAGCTACCGGAGGGAATGCCTCCTGAAATGGAAGAGTTTTTTAAACGCTTTCTCAATGAACAGGGCGGCGGCTATGTGCCAAGAGATACTACGTCATTAGGCTCGGGTTTTGTTATTTCCCCGGATGGTTACGTGTTAACCAATAGTCATGTGGTAAAAGATGCCGATGAAATCGTAGTCAAATTATCCGACCACCGGGAACTGTTAGCCAAAGTGATCGGCACCGATGCACGCACCGATGTCGCCTTATTAAAAGTCGATGCCAAAGACTTGCCCGCCGTTACCATCGGCGATCCGAACAAGCTCCAGGTCGGCGAGTGGGTACTGGCGATAGGCTCCCCTTTTGGATTTGAGCAATCCGTCACGGCCGGCATCGTCAGCGCCAAAGGCCGCAGCCTGCCCGGCGGAAATTATGTGCCGTTTATACAAACCGACGTCGCCATAAATCCCGGCAATTCAGGCGGACCGCTGTTTAATATGGAAGGCAAAGTCGTTGGCATAAACTCCCAGATTTACAGCCGTACCGGCGGTTTTATGGGACTTTCATTCGCCATCCCCATGGATGTCGTGATGAATGTCGTCGACCAAATCAAAGCTACCGGTAAAGCGGCGCATGGCTGGCTAGGCGTCCAAATACAGGATGTCACGCGGGAACTGGCCGAATCATTCGGCATGAAAAAACCGCAGGGAGCGTTGGTTTCCAAAGTGCTGCCCGACAGTCCTGCCGAAAAAGCCGGATTACAGATCGGCGACATTATTACCGAATTTAACGGCCAGCAGATTGAAACCTCAGGTGACTTACCGCCCATGGTAGGCATAACGCCCATCAATGACAAAGCCACCTTAAAAATCATCAGACAAGGCGAGACTAAATCCCTCGACTTTAAAGTCGGACTTTTACCGGATGAAGCGGATAAATTGGCAGAAGCTAAAGTCGCGCCAAAACTCCCCCATAACCGGCTGGGCGTTAACGTCATTGACTTAACCGATGCGCAAAGAGAAACCTTGCAGATTGCCAAAAACGGCGTGTTAGTTCAGGACGTTGCCAAGGGCACTGCCAAGGATGCCGGAATTCAGCGTGGCGATGTGATCTTACGCATTCAGAACAACGTCGTGCGCGATGCGGCTGACTTTGAAAAAATAGTCACAAAACTCCCTGCCGGTAAATCAGTCGCCATTTTAATACAGCGTCAAGGCAGCCCTGTGTTTCTGGCAATTAAAGTGGAAAAATAACTGTCCTCGCCCAATAGTTAAGGCGTTTTTACCACGAAGATCGTGAAGCTTTATTGTTCATGGTCTTCGTGGTTTTTTATGTGGCTTGCGTAACATCAGTCAGCGTGTAGGGCATGCTGAATACAGTGAAGCGCAATATCAAGCTCCACCGTGCTAATTCATCGCCAAATGAATTGAGTTATTAACGCTTGCCGGATTTTCTCTGTATATAGTTTGGCAGGGTGAAATAAAAAGTAGCGCCTTTTCCAGGTTGGCTATTGCAATGCAACGTTCCATTATGGGCTTCGATCAGCGAACGACTGATGGATAACCCCATGCCCATACCGTCGGCCTTGGTGGTGTAAAAAGGCGTTAATATTTTTTGCCGTTGATCTTGATCAAGTCCCGGCCCATTGTCCTTCACCTCGACCCGTATACCATTATTGGGAGCCAATCGACTATTAACGGTTAACTGGCGCTGCTGTTTTGCGGATAAGTTTTGCAAGGCTTCAACGCTGTTCCTGATCAGGTTTATGATGACCTGCTCAATTTGTATATGGTCAACATAGACAGGCGGCAGATTGTTCTCCAGCTCAAATTTCAGCTTTATATCGTTTTGTTTAAGCTCAGCAATGCACAAGCCGACAGCCTCATGAATCAAGGTATTAACGTCGGCGCTTGAACGATGTTTTGAATGGGATTTAACAAACTCCCTCATCCGATGAATTATTCGTCCCGCTCGTAAAGCCTGTTGCTGTGTTTTGGATAAGATCTCGGTGAGCCTTACCAGATCGGGATTTTCAGTATTGATAAGGTTTAAACTGACTTGCGTATAACTGGAAATCGCAGTCAGAGGCTGGTTAACTTCATGAGCGATACCCGACGCCATTTCCCCCATCAGCCCAAGGCGAGTGACATGGGCGAGTTCGTCCAGATGTTTCTTGTCTTGTTGTTCCCTATGTTTTTGTTCGCTTATGTCGGTAGAAATACCGCACAAACCGTAAATACTGCCGTCTTCACGGCGTAGTGGTTGATTAACGGTAAAATAGGCATGGGTGATGGTGTTGTCCTTGTTGGTATAAACATACTCGGTGGCTATACGCTCGCCCTGCTCAATGACACGGCGGTTATCTTCATGCACTTTTGCCGCCGTAGCCTCATCAAAAAAGGCATCGTCTGATTTACCGATGATGTCTTTTACCGCTTTGCCAAACAACTGCTGCACCGGCTGATTGACGTATTGGTATTGATAGTTGCAATCTTTGATATAAATAAACGCTTCGACATTGTCGAGGATAGTGGCCAGTTTATTTTCGCTTTCCCGCAACGCACCTTCCGCTGTTTTTCTTTGCTGTATCTCAGCTTGCAGTTGTGCAACGGTCGGTACCGACAAGACACGAGGAACAACCCATATCATCAGCATCGCGGTGGCAATCGAAATAATCGCCGTAAAGGCTTTAAGCAAGCCGTCCAACCAATACATGGGTATCCAGACTGTGATAGCCGACAATAAATGCGTGGTACCGCAGGCGACAATAAATCCGGCAAACATGACAACCAGCCACGGATAGGGCAAATCTTTACGCTGACGGATAAAATAAACGAGAATCAGGGGAATGGCATAATAGGCGAGAGCGATCAGCAGATCCGATGCGACGTGCAGCCAAAGTAATAGGGGACTCCACGACAGACAATAGCCATGAGGAATGAGGTCTTTAACATCAAAAAGATCAATCAGTGTATGCATTCGTCTGATGTAGGATGAAATGGAATGGGGTCTGTCCGCCTGGTTTTGGCCGATCCGTCAATTAGCAAAGTTCCAGATTCCTGAATCTGCATCGATGAACCTGGGGTTTCATCCCCTGACATCCATTGATGTGTTACTACAACCCTGACTTAGACTAAATCACCCTACCCAAGCGTCAGACAATAAAAAGGGATTCCGTTTTCAAGTAAGCCCTTTGATTTTGTAGAGTCCATGGCCGGTAACCTATACTTTTACCCTGACTGACTCTTTAATCATGCGCCGCAAGCGGATGATACTGCTGCACGTCTTTCCGGGCAATCACTTCGGCACATCCCGACCCGTTGAAAAGCTCCCCATAAGCTACATAGCACCCCGCCCCACTTCTGGTGGCTATTGGCGGGAACAAATGAAATATTTCCTGTTTCGGCTAATTTAATGCCGATATATCCGCGTCTGAAAATTTATAACATGTGAATAAAATCAACCATATTCGTACCACTACCTATATCAGCACCCGCATTCTGCCTTAGCCTCCGACCGATAAAGCCAGATGGTATTCATTGACCCATTCGATTCTCGCGCCCAGCGACCGGCTTTCCCTGTCCATGATTTGCTGCAGCCAATGAACATCATCAGGGTGTGCGTAATTCAAGCGGAAGCGTCTGATTTGCAGAGGCGTCATGATCAGGCTGACCAGCATTCCTGTCGCTGAGTCCAGAGTCACAAAATACATCAAGGCCAAATCGCCCCGGAAATCCTCGTATCCTGAAATGCCTTCGTAGTCGTTCAGAAAATCGCCGCAACCGAACAGAATCGGTTTGCCCTTGTACACCTCGACGCCCTTGGGATGGTGCGATGAGTGACCATGCACCACGTCCACCAGAGCCTGATCTATCAGCCGGTGCGCAAATTCCCTTTGTGCGCTTAAAACCTCGTAACCCCAGTTTCCGCCCCAGTGAATCGAGGCCACCACCCAATCGCCTTTTTGCTTAAGACCCGATATCCGCTTGGCGATGCGGCGCACCGTGTCACCGGATAAATCCGGCAGTAAATTCACACCCGGCCTGTCTCTGCGTGCGCCCCACAACCACGGAATGCCGCTGCTTTCGTCGCCGAAACCGAACACCAGCACGCGTCCTTTCCCGGCCACCTCGATAATCGCCGGCGCTTCGGCTTCTGAAAGGTTTCGGCCCGCCCCCGCAATCTTGAGGTTCGCACCTGTCAACGTAGTTAAAGTCTCTTTCAGCCCGGCATAACCCCAATCCAGGACATGATTATTGGACAGAACGCAGCAATCGATCTTCGCCGCAGTAATGCAGGGGATGTTCTTCGGCTGCATCCGGTAATTGATGCCCTTCCCCGCCCAAAATTCCGGGCTGGACGTCACCGCCGTCTCAAGGTTAATGATGCGGGCGTCGGGATTAGTGCGCCGGAGTTCTTCAAGCGCATCCCCCCAGATATAGGCAAAGTCGACCGGTTTCGGAATAGGGCCGTTGACTTCCTCCGCGAGCCTCACATAGCCCTTGGCGGAAGTCATATAAGGTTCATAAATCCGCGGATTACCGGGGTACGGCAGCACCTGGTCGATGCCCCGCCCGGTCATCACATCGCCGCCCAGAAACAGCGTAATCGTTTGGGTAGTGCGGAAAATTGCCTGAGATGAAAGGCTTGGATCTGGCATCATTTCATGTCTCCCGCAGTGAACGCTGGGGGCGTTTTTATGACCTTCAGGACAAGCGATTGAATTTAGCTTTACACGAAGCTTACTTTATAAAATCAGCGTGCAACATACGTTTGTAAACTAATGAAGTAACCAAAGAAAAGGCGACCCGGTTGCCGCTTGCTTCCTGCGCGGCAAACGGGAGAAAGTCCATCCGTGCGTAACATCAGTTAATCAGTGAAAATACGAGCCGTGGAAAACATTTCCAATAATCAGCTTGCAATAAGGATTGTCAAAAGAATCACAGAATCCTCCACTCCTTTAAGCGAATGTGGCTCTCCCGCTATAAGATAGAGTAATTGACCGGAATGTAATTCTTGTGTTGCCCCCATAGCAGTAAACTCAATCTTCCCTTGAAGGCAATGAACGACGATAGGCCCTGATACCTTGTGATTCGGATATTCTTTGCCTTTTGGTATGACAAGGCGCGCTAATTCTATGTCATTGGTTTTTATGATGGCCTTTGTTTTTCGTTGGGTAAATCATCTGCCCAACTAGCAAGGTCAACAATTTCTCCGGGAGCCGCATGATGTGTTGCCATGGTTACCATCCTTCATTTTCAAAAATGAGTTTAACTCTATTTATGCACTCGCTTAGTATTGAGTCGTAGTGCAGTTTTACTGCTTTATAAATAGTTGCGACTAAATCTGAAGCCGTCTCTTTTTATTTTAACTTTACAGGTACGATCCAATCCGATGGCGCGAGGCAAGTAGCATCCTTGCAGGCCTGGGCGCGGACGAGCAGGCGGAGATTTTCTGCGTTGCCCGGAAGCGTCACCTTCACCGGAATACTCACTTTCCCTTCATAAACCTTGATGTCACCCAGTGGTGTAGTCATCGCGCGCGCATCGGGATAGACAGGCTCCACTTCTGCCTTGCCGGAGTCCTCGCGCACATCAACAGAAGTGGAAATCAAAAAATCGAAACTCGCAGGATTGGCATTGACATGCCAGCCCTTGGCAATGTCCAGCACCGCCGTAACAGTGAGGCTATTGCCCTCGCGCTTGGGTTCCGACGCACCGACCTTCACATACGCTTTGGTTACCATCGCCTCCCGCAGGGTAACCGCTTCATCCGGTTGCTGTGCGGCCTTCGCTGCCGGTGCCACATGATTCAGCCTCAGCAAGGCATGTACCATATGGGTATAGGCTCTCGGATTCTCGGTGATGGCCTGCCCGAAGGCAATAAGCAGCGCTTCGGCCTGCTGTTTCCATTCTGCATCGCCGGTGATTTCATAAAGATCGAGCAAGGCCTGAGCCATCACCGCGTTACCGGAGGGAATGGCCGAGTCCACGGCGTTTTTCATCCGCACCAGCAACGGCTCGCTGCCATCGGTGAAATAGTACCCGCCATGTTTCTCATCCCAAAACAGCTGCTTGGCCTTCGCCGCCAGTTCCTTGGCTGCTTGCAGATAGCTGTCCTCTTTGGCCGCGCGATAGATGGACACCAGCCCCTGAATCATGAAGGCATAATCCTCAAAATAGGCCGCGATCTCGGCCTTGCCGTCACGCCATGTGCGATACAGCGCCCCGTCTTGTTTCCGCAAATTAGCCAGAATGAAATCGGCTGCACGGCGGGCGGCTTCGGTATATTCCGGCTTCCCCATGTATTGCCCGGCGCGGGCGAACGCGTCGATCATCAGCCCGTTCCAGGACGTGATGATTTTGTTGTCGAGATGCGGCAATTTGCGCTTGTCCCGCGATTCCCGTAGCGCGGTCATCACGGCCTGCTGTTTCTTGAGCGCATCCTCGTAAGACAGTCCTTCCGCCGTCGCACTCCCGGAAAGCGGCTGAATCAGATACAGCACCCTGCCGTCCACATGCTTGTGTCCGGGAATCTTAGGTATCTCTGCCAGTCCGTAATGTTGCATGAGCCATGCGTAGGAATCCGTATCCAGGGCATCATGCAGCTCCGCATCCGTCCATGCGTAATAAGCGCCTTCCACGGCGTCGGTCTCGGCATCAAGCGCGGAGTAGAAGCCACCGTCCTTGTGCGTCATCTGCCGCAGCGTGAAGTCGAAAATACCTTCGGCGACGGCACGGTCGTCGGGCTTGCTGGAAAGCGCGTAAAGCTCCGTATAGGCGCGCCCCAGCAGCGCCTGATTGTAGAGCATCTTCTCGAAATGCGGGATGCGCCATTGTGCATCGGTGGCGTAGCGATGGAACCCGCCGCCGACATGGTCGTGTATCCCGCCCTCTGCCATTTTCTCCAGCGTGCCGCGCGCCATCTCCAGGCACGTATTGTTGTGGTCAGGCGGTAGGCCTCGAGCAGGAACAGCAGTGCGTCCTCATTGGGAAACTTCGGAGCCTGGTAAAACCCGCCCAGCCGGTTGTCGTAGTAATCGCTGAAATGGCTGATCAGCGCCTCCACCAGCCGGCTGCCGGGAAGCGAGCTGCTTTGGGCATTGTTTTCCTGCTGTTTGATCCGGATGATGGCGCTAGCCAGCCGCTCGGCCTGCGCTTTAAGGGCTACCTGATCCTGCGTCCATACGTAGTGGATCTGCTGAATGAGCGACGAGAAGGCCGCCGGCGGGAAATAGGTGCCTGCGTAAAACGGCTTGAGATCGGGCGTGACGAATACGTTGTTCGGCCAGCCGCCGCTGTGCGTCATCAGCTGGGTGGCTGTCATGTAGAGATCATCCACGTCCGGACGCTGCTCCCGGTCGATCTTGATGCTGACGATAGACTCGTTCATCAACTTGGCGATCTCCGGATTCTCGAAGATCTCCCGTTCCATCACATGGCACCAATAACAGGTGGAATAGCCGATGGAGAGCAGAATCGGCTTGTTTTCCTTCCGCGCCTTGGCAAACGCTTCCTCGCCCCACGGATACCAGTCAACCGGGTTATGCGCGTGTTGCAGCAGATACGGGCTGCTCGAATCAATAAGCCTGTTTGTAGCGGCATGCGTCGAAAGAGAAAAAGTCAAAATCCCTCCAAATTAAAGCCAGTGTATTTTCCAAGATTAAAGATTCTTATGGGACTCACAGAATAACTCAGGTAGCTTGTCGCCAAACAGCAAGGTCGAAGCTTCGCTAGCAAAGACATTGATTTTCCGGCAGGTTCAAAGATAGCTACGGACACTGCTAAAGGCTCACCCATAAAAGCTAAGTAGAACCTCGTCAGGGAATTTATAACTCCTGAATAAAATCAATAATATTCGTATCACTACTTATACAAATATCAGTTTCTTTATCGCTAAGTCATGGCCGTTGCTTGATTGTGACTGAGAGAACATCAGGCCGGTTTGGATATGATAAAAACATAGGCTATTTAACTGAACTTGCGAGTGGACGATGCGGACGGCGATCTCACGCTCGACAAACTTCTGAGCGACGATCACATCATTGTTATCGCGTTCCAGCGAGTAAACCAATAGGTATGTCTACATATTGTATAAATCATTTTTTTATCTAGCCTGTATTTAATTCTTCCATACGTCACCGTTCATCCTGAGCTTGTCGCAGGATTAAATCAGCGATTCCTTAGGAATCTGCATAAATCAATTTAAGCAATTACCATGAAGAGCATGAAGACTTAAATCCTTCATGCCTTTCATGTTCTTCATGGTTTAGAAATAAAACTTGCTCAAGTTATTTCATGCATGTTCCTTAATCTTCTGTCAGAAAAAGCGTCGACACATCACCTTGCTAATAAAATACCTGATGCTATGCGGGAGTAAAAAGCCATGGGTAAAAACGTAACTCAGAAGCTGGTCGAAAGCCACTTGGTCGAAGGTCGTATGATTAACGGTGAAGAGATTGGCTTAAAAATCGATCAAACACTCACCCAGGACGCAACAGGCACACTGGTCATGCTGGAATTCGAGGCGATGGGCATTCCGCACATACGAACTGAACTTTCCGTCCAATATGTAGATCACAACCTCCTGCAGGAAGACTTTAAAAACGCCGACGACCATCTGTTTTTGCGTAGCGCGTGCAAGAAGTTCGGCCTTTGGTACAGCCGTCCCGGTAACGGCGTGAGCCATCCCGTGCATATGGAGCGCTTCGGCGTGCCGGGAAAAACCTTGTTAGGCTCGGACAGCCATACCTGTGCGGCCGGTTCATTGGGAATGCTGGCAATCGGTGCGGGCGGCCTGGAGGTGGCCATGGCGATGGCGGGAGAGCCGTTTTACCTGAAAATGCCGAAAACATGGGGCGTCAAACTGGTCGGGGAAATGCCCGACTGGGTGAGCGCCAAAGATGTGATTTTGGAAATGCTGCGCAGGCACGATGTGGACGGCGGGATTGGCAAGATCGTCGAATATTACGGTCCCGGATTGAGATCCCTGACCGCCATGGACCGGCATGTGATCGCCAACATGGGCGCCGAACTGGGCGCCACCACGTCGGTTTTTCCATCGGACGATGCGGTCATGGCGTTTTTGAAAAGCCAGGGACGCGAGCAAGCCTTTCGGGAAATTCTCGCAGACCCGGATGCGGAATACGACGAATACGAAGAAATCAACCTGTCGGAGCTGGAGCCTCTGATTGCACTGCCCAGCAGTCCGGGTAACGTGGTGCCGGTGCGCGAGGTGGCGGGCCGGGAAATCTACCAGTCCTATATCGGATCATCCGCCAATCCTGGGCTGCGGGACTTTGCGATCACGGCCATGATCGTCGACGGCAAACAGGCGCACGACCGCGTTTCATTCGACGTCAACCCCACGTCCCGGCAGATATTGGAGAACATGACGGCAACCGGCATACTGGGAAAGCTGATCCATGCGGGCGCGCGCCTCCATCAGGCGGGTTGCGGCGGCTGTATCGGCATGGGACAGGCTCCGGCTACGGGCCGCATTAGCCTGCGCACCGTTCCCCGGAATTTTCCGGGCCGCTCGGGCACCAAGGAAGATCAGGTGTATCTGTGCAGCCCTGAAACCGCCGCCGCCTCGGCCCTGACCGGCGTGATCACCGATCCGCGTACGCTGGGCATGGCGTATCCCCGTTTCATGGAGCCCGAGACCGTACTCCTCAATACCGAGATGCTGGTTCCGCCCGCACAGGAAGGCGAACAGTATGACTTGGAGAAAGGCCCCAATATCAAACCGCTGCCCGTGTTAGAGCCACTGCCCGATAATCTCGAAGGGCCGGTGCTATTGAAAGTGGGCGATGATATTTCCACGGATGAAATTTTGCCGGCCGGAGCCAAGGTGCTGCCTTTTCGCAGTAATATCCCGGCAATCAGCCGATTTGTTTTCAGCCCGATCGACGAGACATACTACGAAAGAGCTATGGGCTATCAGAAACAGGGATCGTTCGTTGTCGGCGGCAGCAATTACGGACAGGGTTCGAGCCGCGAGCACGCAGCCTTAGGCCCCCGCTATTTGGGAGTCAAGGCAGTCATCGCCAAAAGCTTTGCCAGAATACATTTGCAGAATCTAAGCAACTTCGGCATTTTGCCCTTGATATTTGCCAATCCTGATGATTGGAACAAGATCGCCCAAGGCGACCGGCTTTCAATTCCTGATGTGCGCAATGCCATTCGCCAGGGAAATAGCGTCAAGGTGATCAACCTGACCAAGAACGAGACCTATGAGACCGAGCATCGGATGACGCAATACCAGGTAGAAATGGTGCTGGCGGGTAGTCTGATCAATTTGGTTAAGCAAAAAGCGTCGTAACTACTCAGCAAATCGAAGATCGCGCTTGCTCCCTCTCCTGTTGGAGAGGGATGCTGTGCTTCGCGCTGAATAGTTACAAAGAGCCATGTAGGCCGGAATAAGCCGGTTCGAGCGACAGCGAGAACTGGTGTTGCCTACATGGATGTAGGTAAGGGCGTGAGCAGGAGCGG
>scf_100011_pt834 | contig 33913 bp, 33 predicted proteins | sample Micenr1anaerobic_FD_49594 | JGI IMG/M metagenome (IMG submission 49594) | reverse complement strand
TTGAGTATTCGGTGTAATAGTCGCTATTTCGATTTTCTCACCAGTCCCAAAGATTGCATTACAAGTATGTTTTTTTGAAAAATTAGAAATAACTTGCAATGATTTAACTGTTTGCGGTGTAAGTAAATCGAAATCCCCATTTCCTATAGCCTCTGCTGTAGCTAAAAAGGCAGGAATTACAACTGACGCCATTGTTGTTTTAAATTTTAAACCAATACTTTTATCCTCAATGGCATATATTCCAACAATTATATGCTCCTTAGATAAAGTAGGATCCGCTTTCAAAGCTTCTGCCACAACCATATCTTCTACAGATTCAAGAATCTCTGCGATTTCTTTAGAGCGAATTAGGCCTGGGCTTATTCCTTCGCCTTTTAATCTTATTTTTATCTCTTCATCCATCTATATGCACCGTACGCGGAACTCGCTAACAAGGCTAACGAGATATATACAACATTGATTATCTTATAAAAACCTAACTTGTATATTCTTCATAAATTCGTCTACTTAATTATTTTATTGAACCTAGCTCGTAGGTGTGTTTTTAGCCACCCATTTTATATGATAGTAACAGCGACAAAATAATCTGGATAGCTAATATTTAAGAGTTATCGATCTATATGCGGATCAAGATGAACGATATGCCCATGATCGTCAAAATAAACGGTAATCATTGGCACATTTCGGCACTGTCGCAATTCATCGGCTTTCACTTGATAAAACGCGCACAGCTCCGTATCGTTAACGATTTTATGAGCTGCCGGAAGCATCGCCCTGCTCCGGAATTTGCGATAACTTATCCAGCATAACCAGAGCGCAACCATTACCAACAAAGTTACAACGTAAATCTGCATCAGCTCCAGCAAGCTTTTATAACCGCCAAACCAGCGCATTTCGTTGATCATCTTTCTATCGCCCAGCACCCAGCTGCTTAAGGTAACCAAGGGAATCAACAAATAAACCCACATAACCCAACAGACGGCCCAAACAAATAAAGCCCCTGCCCGTTTTTGCAGGCTTTGCAGCTGCGGGGCGTTAATAATGTATTCTTTCATTTCTCGCGCAAGCCTCTGTCCACGGTGACCCATATCGCACGTTGTCCGCGTTTCTTTTTTATCGCCCGAACCGAACCGACAATGGTGGTGCCGACGTTTATCAGCCAGTACACGAGGGGATACCATACCATCCAGTAATAATACCGCGCGACGCCGCCGGTACGGGATTCGTAATGCGAATCTATGAACAGGCTGACGCCGAATTGTATAAGACAGGTCAGGCTCAGCAACATGCTGGTCCAGTTGGGACTTAGATCGTGCAACGATTCGCTGGTCGATTCGTTAAACAATGCCACGGGTGCGTAAAGCACGTGCAGCAATATCAAAAACGCCCAGAAGATGCTGATCAGGCATTCGCCGTATAACAGCCACATACCGCGGGACGACCAGCGAAACAGATCGCGAAAATAGCGCAGCAACACTTCGGTTCCGCCCTGCGCCCAGCGTGATCGTTGCTTCCATAAGCCATGCAGGGTTTCCGGCATCAACACCCAGCATAAGGCGTTCGGTTCGAAGTAGATCGACCAACCGGCCAGCTGTAACTTCCAGCTGATGTCGATGTCTTCGGTGACCATGTCGTTGCTCCAGTAACCGACATCGTGCAATGCGGATTTGCGAAATGCCGCAATAACGCCGGAGACGGTGAAGACCTGTCCGTAAGACCGTTGCGCCCGTTTGATCATGCCGACGATGGCTGAAAATTCGCCGACCTGAATCCGGCCTAACAGTGTGGAGCGGTTGCGTATGCGGGGATTGCCGGTGACCGCGCCGACATTCGGGTTATCCTGAAAATGCCGCACCATCCAGGCGACGGCTTCGGGAGCCAGCAACGCATCGCCGTCGATGCAAATCAGGATTTCATTGTTGGCCAGTAACGCGGCGGTACGCAAGCCCATCGCCTTGCCCTGGTTGGTGTGCAAATTGACCACGCGTAGTTGCTGATGCTGTTCGGCCAGCTCCTGCAATATTTCCAGCGTGTTGTCCTTGCTGCCGTCATTAACGGCGATAATTTCGAAGGCCGGGTATTTCTGGCGCAACAAAATTTCCACGGTTTCACGAATATTGTCCCCTTCGTTATAACAGGGAATCAAAATCGAAACCGGCGGCTGCTCGGTTAATTCGGGCAGGTGTTCGGCATTACCTTGCTGACGCCATTCATGACGAAAATAAAAAATCAGCGCGCCGAACATCCAGATGTAGGCCATAAACAAAGGATAGTAATAAATGAATCCTTCGATGGTGCCATCCAGCGGTTCCCATGCAGTCACAAAATCATGCCATTGGCTCTGTAGTATTGCGATCACGTTTTGCAATGAAATATTCATGGTTTTTCAGGGCAAACGGCATCGCCCGCCCTATTCAGGTTGATTAAACAAAATTCATGATTAAGGCTGGATAGGAAGTGAGAAATGTTGTTGTAAATCAGCCAGGCGCGGCTGATCCTCAAAAACATTGTCAGGATAATAGCCAATGTGGCTGGCGCCCAATTTTTTCAGCAACTCCAGTTGCCCGATAAAGACCGGCATCGGAATTTTCTGCCCAGTTTTCCAATTGATCGATTGCAGCTCGAACACGGTTTTTTTAAGGCCGTCGGGCTGTTTAGCCGCTGTTTTTACCAATTGTGTGAGCCACTGTTTGGGGTTTTCCGCCTCTTCCATAAAAGGCATGGCTTCGATGGCGACATAATCGTAATGCGCTAAAAAGGATTTAAACGACTGCGCGTACCATTCTTCGCTGTAAGGCTTTAACAAGGGCAGCGCATAAAAATTACGCGCGGTCTTTATGCCGGGTCGATAAATACGCACCCGACTTGCCAGCTCGTCGGTAAATTGGTTAATCAATTCGGTTTTATGTTGCGCCCACGCCATGCGCATTTTGCTGGTCGCATGCAACTGTTCGAATTGATCGGGCAGGCCCCATGCCTCTTTCGTATAAGCCAACGCTAGCGGCGATACATCTTCATAATCCGATAAAATGCCGTCGTCATGAAACAGAATGCCGTCAAAACTACAATGCTTGGCCAAGTCTTCGTAAATTTCGGCTACGTACTGACGCGCTTCGGGATTGAACGGCGATAACCGGGTATAAACATGGCTGGCGTTTTGCGCCTTGCCGTCCCGCCATTCCTGAACATACCAGGATTCCGGCGCTTTGCCCTGATAGGCCATAATCGGCATCCAGGCATAAACTTTCACTCGGGCTACGGTTTTTAATTGCCAGGCAACGCGGCTGAACAAGTCCTGTTTTACCGGCAAATGGCGATTGGGAAAATATAACGCATCGGCGTTGCCGTCGCCGTCAGGATCGGCATAGGCTTGCAAATAAACCGTGTTGATATGCATGTCTTTGATGCGTTGAATCGCGGCATCCAGATTATGCTCGGTTTGCTCGGGGTCTTCATCGTAAAGATAATCCAGGTCCAGATGCGCTACCCGCAAAGACCTGCCGGTACGCATCCCGGTCACAAGCTCCGCAAATTGGCTGAGATCGGGATTATCGACCATAATCAAGCGACGCAACGCGCTAATATCCGCCACCGTATTAAAGCCGTCCACCAGCCCCATCGTCATCGGCATTCCGGCTTCACGCGACGCCTGCACGGCAATTTGGTTATATTCTCCATACGGCCAAACCATGGCCCTGGGTCTGACGCCCGCATGTTGAAAGATGAACTCGGCGCTTTTCAACAGAGCCGCATTGATACGTTCGCGATACTGTTCATCGGTTTCGTAAACCAGCATCGGGTCGTCATACAGCCGGGTAACCGCCGCTGCCTGCGAATTGGCTTGCGGATTGGCATTCACGCCTTTATGCAGGTCGTAACTGTGCGAGGCGACCTCTACCAAACCGGACTGCACCATTTCTCTTACCTGCTCCCAGTTGAGCAATGGCTTGCCCGGCTCGTCCGCCGTGACGTTGCCGTCCATCCAGGTTCCCACCAGCGCAACCGTAGCCGGATAATGATGCTTCTTTAATAGCGGGAAGACGCGGGTATAAAAGCTCAGATAGCCGTCATCAAAGGTCAACAGCGCGGCTTTATCGGGTAACGTATCTTTCCCCGCTGCTGCATCGAGAATATTTTGCACGCTGACAATCTTGTAGCCGTTTTGTTTCAACCAGCCTAGATGCTCTTCAAGATGATCGACACTGACATCCATCGAATTAAAAGGCGGCTTGGCGCCTTCCGCCCCGACGATGTCGTGATAATTGAGAACCAAAAAGTGATGCTCTTTGGCAGATGCGTAACCAAAAAAACCGATAAGAAAAAACAACAAAAACGCTTTATTTAAGTAATTGACTGCTGTAACAGGTGTAAAAATGGTCATGACATCCGGATTGAAAAAAGAAAAACTCGCCAACGGGTGACAATATTAACCGAAAAATGTGCAAACCGGATTGAATAATCGGTTGAACATGATTGCATGATCGGCTCCCGACCACAAAATCCGTCCAACAAGCTGTTACTTAACAAAAAAGTCTATTATTTCCATGCGCTAAATAAACGCCGCCCAGCCCTCTTGATATGACTGAATTAAAAATCAAGATCCTCGTCATAAAAATCACCGAGCTGTTCCTGCAAACGTTTTTCTCCCAATACAGCTCAATTTTTCTGCGCGCAGCCATCTTTTTTGCCGCGCGCTCACTTTCGTTAGGAAGCGTTATATATTCACCGCTCAAACCCAAATCGAAGCCTTCAATATCAAGATCAACTTCATCTTTGCTTTTGTCGGCACCGACTTCAGGCGCGGATTTATCGGGTACGGATTTAGATACTTTCATAGTCGTAATTAATCTGGCTTTAAAAATTCACTTTTTAATTACTTATGACAAGCTTGTAAAGCGAAATTTTAATTCCGCCATAATAAAAGCCCGTGATGAACGAGAGGTCGGATATTCATTTTTAAAAAATATCAATTGCTTGGGAGAGCTATACCTAATCAGCGCTTTCATTTTTTATCTGTCACAGTGTATTTCTCGGTTCACCAACCATATTTTTTTACCTTACGACTTTTTTAAAGATTACAATGCCCGACATACTGGACCATCTTACTTAACGACACACCGTAATCTATGAAAGCAAGCGTACAAATTTTAATCGGTATGGCATTTATTGCACTGACAGCCTGTTCGACTCAAGAGGTCAAACAGGACGCAAAAGCCGTCTCGGCTCCCGATAAAGTACCCGCAATACCTGAGGATTCATCGCAATCAGGTCCAAATCCACCGCTGACCTGGGTTAAAGGCAACAAAACATTAAACCTGGTCAGGATCATGGATGGCGGAGCCTGTAAGAATGATTTTCAAGGCGCTAAAGGCGCATTTCTTGTCTACGCCGATCCAGCCGATATAGAGCGAATTAAACGCGACAAAGGGCCGCAAGTCTTCAGCGACTTCGAAAACAAAATTCAAACCTTTGCGACAGAAGCGTTGCAGGAAGCCATCAATACAACCAATCTCGCGGAAGATCCTTTTGCCTTGGGTGCAGACGAAGCCCAAGAGAAACTGACTAAACAATTGTCCAATAACTTCCGTAATAGCGTGGCTGATGCCGTTAAACTATTCCAAAAAGAAACAACCTTGACGATTGATGTTGTTCCCTTTGCCCCGTCATTTATTTTTTATCAACAAGGCTGCGAAGCCACGCATTCGGAACCGGAGAACTAGGATTACAAGGTCATCCGGGCTTTTCATCAGCGAACAAACAAGAGGTGAGCCATTATGGGTTGGAGAGAACGTACACATGAAGACACTTATTCCGATGCAGATGTCGAACAGCGTCTAAAGGAAGAGTTGCCGCACTGGTATCTTGAAAACGGCTGGATTCGGCGCAAATACAAAACCAGCGGCTGGAAAGCGACGCTGATGGTTGTTAACACCGTAGGACACTTGGCTGAGGCGGCATTCCATCACCCTGACCTTACCGTTTCTTATGCCTTTGTGATCGTTAAACTAATGAATCATGCGGCTAAAGGCATTACCAACAAGGATTTTGAATTAGCCCGTAAAATCGAAGAGGTGGTGATGTGGCAGCCCGGCAAAGAGGGCGGCGCATTAGAAGGCACGCCCGATGACCCGCGGTTTAAATACATCAAATATGATTAGGCCGAATTAACACTATCGTTAATCGAGCACTAAATGTTGGGTTGCCAAACCGCAGGCAACCCAACCGGCTTTTCATCCCGTCATTGCTGACTGGGAATCCCACGAATTTCAAAAACCGGGATAATGACCGCGCTTAATTTAGCCGGTCATACGCCCTATCTTTCGAGACTTATCGCGACCACGCTCTCTAAACACCTACAAATTTTAAGTTTTTTCGCGCTAAAACTGGCAAATAATCAAATTCTATCTATTCTTTGTCACACTTTAGTTGAGAATTGATGAATGACCCTATACCGCCAATTGATTGCTTGCAGCAACGAACAAAATAACGCCAATGAACCCACCGAATTTAATGTGTTTTTGTTGTCGGACTCAGATGCTTTTAACTTTACCGATAGCAAGTTGCCAGACAATTTCTTAAAAAATCTTGTTTTTCTTGTTGCCAAAAAGCCCAAACGATTAATTACCCACATTCAGCGCATTCACCACTGTTACCAAGCAAATTTACAGGAGCCGCTTTTTGCCGCACTGGTTGATTTACTGGTTGTTTTAAATGGACGGGGAAAAGCCATCAGCCGGCGGATGATAATTGGGACAAAATCAAAATTGTCAGATGATCAATATAAGAAGCTGCAGACATTCATGACTGAGGATTTTGACGTCGCACTGCTGTCCGGGAATCAATACTCTGTTTTTACAAAAGGCCTGGTTGGAACCGGAAATCTGGTTCAACAGATTGAAACGCCTGATAAGCAAACATATGACCCGCTAGTCCTGGCTCACGATTATATTGAATACAGCCAACTCGATGAAGCAAAGGACGTGCTGGAAAAAGCCATCGTCAATCAACCGCAGAGACTGGAACTGCATCAGTGCTTATTAGAACTTTATAAATCGACTCTCGATACTTCGGGATTTACAACAATGTTTAATATTTTAGCGGGCCTGGATGTGGCAATGCCCAATGACTGGAGTACCTTACAGGCGTTTTTTAATGAGCGTAAAAAATGAGCGATAAACGCAAAAGCCCTTTAAAAACCGCTCTCCACGGCATGGATGAAAGAGCTTATAAAATGATGGCGATGTATCTTCAAGGACCCTGTAAAGGGGCCGCTGTTGTTGTTGAAGACCTGAAGGCTGAAATTGACATTATCGATGCCGATTCCGTAAAAGCCAAAACGCTACTCGAGCAGAGACTGACTGAATCGGCTAGGCCGATTATTGCATTATCCCTACAGGAACTGGCCTTCGAAAATATTCTCTATGTAAAAAACCTGTCAAGACCTCCGACCTACTGTTCGCCTTGAGCGAAGCCCGCGCGATTTTATCCGTAAAGAAAAAGTCGGATAATCAAGTTAACGCCTGTACGCAAAATACAGCCTCACGTCAGCCGCAGAACCCGGTTACCAAGCCTGAAAGTTCTTTATCACCAGAAAAAGATCCGGTTAAAAAGCAGGCTACAAATACTGACGAACAGAAAAAAACCTCAAAACATCAAACGGCAATGCAGCTTGATGAAGGAAAATTTAATGCCTTTATAGGATCCGTTCCAGGCCTGGATGTGAATGATCCTAAGCAATTTCCCGATGCAGCTTACAACCCTAAAGATTATTTTCAGGGATACGTTCAGTCAGCCTTAATGGTCGCTGAAGCCAAAAAACAGGTAATGCGCTTAAACTCAGGCTGGAAGCCGCTTATTATTTTTCCTCATAACCATGAAATCTGGCTTGATGCCGATGACAAACAACTGAGAGCTTTTGCCGGTGTGGGAATGAATAAAATTTCAGGACCGGGGATGACGCTTACTCCTGAGGAATCAATTGCGGCATCAGTTCAAGAGAGCTTAGAAAAATTTCATGACCAGGATGCCTTTCTGTGGAAACTTGCTGCGTGGACGTCTAAAGGACGTTATCCAGGCGCTCTGGATATTAACAGACCGGTTTTTTTAAAGCACTGGCCGAATTTTACTCGCCTTGTAGTCACGCCTCATGCATTAAGGATTTCAGCATTGCTTATGGCAAGCCCCAGAACTTTGCCTGAAATCGCTGAAGTTTTAAAAATCAAACCGCAATATGTGTTCGTATTTATCAGCTCAGCTTATGCGCTCGGCTTGATTGGACAAGCTAAAAGAGAAGCGGATGAAATCGTTCAACCATCAGTCGTCAAAAAAACTGAGCAACAGGGTCTGTTAAGTAGAATTATCGGAAAATTGCGTGCAAATAAATCATAGCGTTGGAGCAATATGAGTCATTACAAAATCATTTTTACCGGCCCGGTGGGTGCGGGTAAAACAACGGCCATCGAATCAATCAGCGATATAGCACCCATTAAAACGGATGCTTCTGCCAGTGACATGACGAAGACCAAAAAATCATCAACAACGGTAGCCATGGACTACGGCATTATGAATCTTGCCGGCGGTGAGAAAATTCATCTTTATGGCACGCCCGGGCAAGAACGTTTTGATTTCATGTGGGATATTCTGACAACAGGCGGCATAGGCCTGATTTTGCTGCTTGATAACACCAGAGCGGATCCTTTTCAGGATATGAAATTCTTTCTGGATTCATTTCAGAAATTTATAGCTGAAACGAATGTGGCTATTGGAGTGACCCAAATGGATCTGAGTAATAAGCCGACCATTAACGATTACCATAGCCAGTTGCGAGCGATGGGCATAAAACCACCGGTATTTTCTGTTGACGCCAGAGTCAAAAATGACGTGTCTCTTTTAGTGCAGTCATTGCTGTATTCTCTGGATCCCGGAATTGAGGCATGAAACATGAACGCCTATTCGTTAACAGAAGGGTTATACCTGTATCCAACGCCGGCCGGTGCCTATTATGCTGCCTGTTCTGTGGAAACCGATAAGCCGCGTCAATTTTTAAGAGCATTACTAAAACAGCAGCAAACCTGTGCGCTCAATGTAGCCAATCTGCAGCAGCTGATGGGCCAGGATGAAGAACAAAAATGTATGGAATTGCTGCATCATTGCCAGAAGCTAGGCTGGATTCAGGGACTTGATGCCGTACTTGAATATCCGCAGGGCGCATTAGAAGCAATCTTGCCTGAACTGTTAAGTAAAATTTCAGAACATGGCAAAGTGTTATTAGCCGATAGCCAAGGTTTCTATCTGGTCAGCCATGGATTTCCCCATGAGGTTGCCGAAGAGCTATCGGCATTAAGTGCTGAAATTGCAACCGTGCATGAGCGCCGATCCGGTTTATTGATGAACAACATGGGACTGGCAAGCCACGCCTGGGCAGTCATTGACGCAACCGGGAATAGTCAGGTTGGGTTCTGGCCGTTATTTATCGGTAATAATCGCTTTGTTGTAGCCATTTCAGGAATCCCTCATTTTAACCAGCCGGAATTTGTTTCTCTGGTTTGGGCATTAAGCATACGCTATGCGACTAAATAACATTGAATCTAAACTTACTATCACAAGCTTACCGAAGAAGAGGAAATAAAAATGCGAGCAGATATGCTGACTTCTGTATTAACAGAACTTAATGGTACTTCAGCAGATATACAGGCATCAGGCGTCATATCAACCGATGGACTGATGATGGCTTCTGTATTACCGGCCGGCTTGGATGAAGACAGGGTTGGCGCGATGAGCGCAGCCATGCTCTCTTTAGGCGACCGAACCGCTAAGGAATTGGCAAGAGGTACATTAGAGCAGGTGTTAATTAAAGGTGCGTTGGGATATGTACTGATGACTTATGCGGGTGAAGAAGCGGTCTTAACGGTCATGGCGAAGCCTAATGCCAAATTAGGCCTGATTTTTCTGGATGTAAAACGCGCAGCAGAGAGCATTGCTGACTTGTTATAGACTACTTATTAAGAGGACAGCCAATGCTTCACGATATGAAACCTGAAGATATAGTCGGAGATTACCAAGAGGTTACCCTGAATCTCTTCGGCAATATGACGCGTAAGATTTTATATACCCAAGTTGAAACACCCTTATCCTGACGGTAAACTTATCGTATCGACCACTGATCCGAGTGGTGTGATCACTCATGTGAATCAGGCTTTTATTGAAATGTCGGGGTATACGAAAGATGAACTTATCAATTCGCCGCATTCAATATTAAGACACCCGGATATGCCGCCGGCGGCCTTCAAAGATCTATGGGACACCGTACAAAAAGGGAGCAAATGGCAAGGATTTGTAAAAAATCTGCGTAAGGATGGCGGTTATTACTGGGTCAAAGCAACCGTCATCCCCAATGTCCGGAATGGTAAGGTAACGGGTTATACCTCCGTACGTCGAAAACCCTCTCGAACCAAAGTGGAAGAGTGCATCAAGCTTTATCCGACTTTGTTTTAATCCACACGGAACCTAATCATGTCGAATTTATTTACAATCAGTCCAGATTTTTCCCCTGATCGCATTTCCGGTTGGTATATTTTTAACACCTGGTTTCAAAAGCAGACAGGGGAAGCTATCCATTTGAAAATGTATGACAATTTTCATAGTCAGATAGCGGCTATCAAAAATGATGAAATTGATTTAATTTATGCCAATCCCTTTGATGCCGCCATGCTGGTGCGTGAAAAAGGCTTTTTACCCTTAGTAAAACCCTTTGGCAAAACTGATGAAGCTATTATTGCCGTCAACGCCAAAAATACTGTAGAAGACGTGGCCCATTTGTCACCCGGTATCCGGGTTGCTGTTACCGAGGACCCCGATGTTCGCTTGATGGGCATGATCATGCTGGAACCTGGCGATTTGGATGCCAACAATATGAATATCGATATTTATGATACTTATGTTCTAGTTGCAAAACATTTGTTACGCGGGGATGCCGATGTAGGTATTTTCCTGGCTGAAGCTTATGATGATTTATCGAATATGATTAAAAGCCAACTGAAAATTTTAGTTCGCAGCCAGATTAGCGTTATTCATCATTCACTGATGATCGGGCCGAAACTGGCCGGAAAACGGGATGAATTTCAAAGCCTGCTAGTAGAAATGAGCAATGATGCAAAAGGAAAAGGCGTTTTGGAAGGCTTGGGGTTTGATGCCTGGATTGGTATTGAAGATGAAGAGATGGAATTTATGATCGATCTTATGGATACATTGAATACTTAAAAATAACGTCAACCGCTATTCGTCATGGAATCGAGCATCAGAGAACTAATAACAACGAGCCCGAGGACAAATTATAGCGGTACCAAAAATAAAGTGGATGCTAAGAAACGGACACAAAAATGCATATTGGGGTAGATGCTCCATGCATCAACTTAAGAGAATGAGGGAATGTGAAAAAAGCAGGCATTCAACCACTACACAGTTGAACGCCTGCTTATACCTTCGTCCTGCTTAAATCTATGCGCATAGGGTTCACTGCTTAGGTTGATTGTAATGGCTTAGACTTGACCTCATAAACAACACAAGCAAGACTACCCAAACCTACGCCCGGCTACTCAATTATCTTTAGTTTTAATAAGTGTACGCGCCGGCTATCCGCCCTGATCACTTCAAATTTCATGGCGCCCACGACAAGACTCTCGCCTTTTTTGGGCATGTGTTCAAGCTGACTGACAATAAAACCGCCGATGGTATCGTATTCATCAGTTGCCAGGTGCGTGGAAAAGTATTCGTCAAACTCATCCATAGGCGTCAGCGCTTTAATCATATATTCATTTGAACTACGCTGAAAAATATAGCCTTCGTCTTCATGATCGTCGTGTTCGTCTTCAATCTCGCCGACGATTTGTTCTAACACATCTTCAATGGTGACCAAACCTGCCGACTGGCCGTACTCATCGACAACAATAGCCATGTGATTACCGTTGGTACGCAATTCTTTAAGCAACACATTCAAGCGCTTGCTTTCCGGCACAACACAGGAAGGCCGCATTATTTCATGTACTTTCAGGGTTTTATTTTCCAAGATGCGGGCCAGCAAATCCTTGGCTAACAGGACGCCAACCACCTTGCTCCGGTCTCCGTCAATGACCGGGTAGCGCGAATGTCCAAACTCGGTAACCAACGGCATGATGGTCTCCAGCTCGGCATCTTTAGGTACGACAACCATTTGAACGCGGGGAATCATAATATCCCTGACCCGCATTTGAGACACCTGTAAAACGCCTTCAATCATGGATAACGCATCCGTATCCAACAAACGTTTTTCCCGTGCTTCTCTTAATATTTCAAGTAGATCTTCAAGGTCTTGCGGCTCCCCAGTCAGTAAATGGCTGATTTTATCAACCCAGCTTTTCTGCGGGGAGTTTCTACTTGGGGGTTGTTCATCACTCATTTATCGTTTACCTCTGTATAGGGATTATTTATATGTAATTTGTTTAAAATGGCTATTTCTTTGTTTTCCATAAGCTCGGCCTCATCATCGTCGATGTGATCGTAACCTAATAAATGCAACACACCATGCACAATGATATGCGCCCAATGGTGCGCTAATAGCTTGTCCTGTTCCAGCGCTTCTTTTTCCACTACCGGGGCACATATAACCAAGTCGCCCAGTAAATCCAGTTCAATACCTTCAGGCAGGTCAACCGGAAAACTGAGGATATTGGTCGGACCTGATTTATGGCGATACTGTTCATTGAGTTCGGCGCTTTCCTGTTCGTCGACAATGCGCACCACAATCTCTGTGTCCTGCTCATAATCGTCCAACGCCGTATCGACCCAAAGCTGGATTTGTTGCTGATCCGGCTGGCCTGCCGATTCAAAAACAGCCTGAATTTCTATTTGGTTCACGACTCGGCCTTGTTTGCCTTCTCATAGGCCTCATAAGCACAGACAATGCGCTGCACCAAGGGATGCCTGACCACATCGCGCGCCTCAAAAAAGGTAAAACTGATGCCTTCCACATTTTTTAATACTTCAAGCACATGCCGCAAACCGGACATTTTTTCCGAGGGTAAATCGATTTGGGTCACATCGCCGGTCACCACCGCCGTCGAGCCGAAGCCCACGCGGGTCAGGAACATCTTGATCTGCTCGACGGTGGTATTTTGCGCCTCATCCAGGATAATAAAACTATCATTAAGCGTCCGTCCGCGCATAAAAGCCAACGGCGCAACCTCGATAATGCCTTTATCGATCATTTTCTCAACTCGCTCAAAACCGAGCATGTCGTACAACGCGTCATACAAAGGCCGCAAATAAGGATCGACTTTTTGCGCCATATCGCCCGGCAGAAAGCCCAGCTTTTCACCGGCTTCTACGGCAGGACGCACCAGAATGATTTTCCTGACCTTTTCGCTTTGCAATGCCTCAATGGCGCAAGCGACGGCCAGATAGGTTTTGCCGGTTCCGGCCGGTCCCACGCCGAAATTTATATCATGAGTCACAATTTTCCTCAGATATTCTTGCTGGTTAAGCCCTCTCCCCCTGATCATCCCGCATTTGGTCTTGATACTTACGTTTTGTTGGGACGACGTTGCCGGAGCATCCAATAATTCATCGATAGATGAATCCTGCATGGCTAAATGAACCGATTCGGCAGTCAGGTGTTCTTTTTCGGTGCTGGCAAATAATTTCTGCATAACGGCACAGGCCGCCTTGACCGAACTGTCCAAGCCCGTCACCTTGAACTGATTGCCGCGATTGGCGATCTCGACCTGAAGACGCGACTCAATCTGCCGTAAATGCTCATCAAACTGGCCGCAAAAATTAGATAACCGGCTATTATCGGCTGGAGCCAGGGAAATTTCCTGTGAAATCATAAATCAATTGTTACCAACAATTTTATCAACGGAAGCATCGACCATACGGCCTCGTAAAGAATTGGGCAAAGCCTCGGCAATCAGCACATCGACAAACTGTCCGGCCAACCGGGGATGCCCGATAAAGTTAACGACCCGATTATTCTCTGTTCTGCCCTGCATTTGCAACGGATTCTTTTTAGACTGCCCTTCAACCAAAACGGTTTGCACGGTGCCGATCATGCTCTCGGAAATGGCCGCCGTCATTTCGTTAATGCGATTTTGAAAACGTTCCAAGCGCTGTTTTTTAACGTCCGCAGGCACATCATCCGGCAAATCGGCCGCCGGTGTTCCAGGGCGCTGGCTATAAACAAAACTGAAGGATAGATCGAAGCCGATTTCTTCGATGAAAGACATGGTTTCTTCAAACTCGGCATCGGTTTCGCCGGGGAAGCCGATAATAAAATCCGATGACAGGTAAATATTGGGTCGCACCGCACGCAACTTGCGGATGATTTCAATATAGTCGGCTCGCGCATGGCCGCGCTTCATCATTTTCAAGATATGATCGCTGCCGCTTTGTACCGGCAAATGCAGATGGTCGACCAATTGCGGAATTTCGGCAAAGGCCTCAATCAACTCATCAGTAAATTCCATCGGGTGCGAGGTGGTAAAACGAATGCGATCTATGCCCTCCACCGCCGCCACATAATGCAGCAATAAGGCAAAATCGGCGATGTCGCCATCGTCCATTTCGCCGCGATAGGCATTAACGTTTTGGCCTAACAGATTGATTTCCCGCACGCCTTGTTTGGCCAATGAGGTAATTTCGGCGATCACGTCGTCCAACGGACGGCTGATTTCTTCGCCCCGCGTATAAGGCACCACGCAGAACGTACAATACTTGCTGCAACCTTCCATCACCGAAACAAAGGCTTTCGGGCCTTCCGCTCTGGGTTCAGGCAGCGCATCGAATTTTTCTATTTCAGGGAAAGAGACATCGACCACCGGCTTTTGCTGACTACGCGCCTGATCGAGCAACTGAGGCAAACGATGCAGGGTTTGCGGCCCGAATACTATATCCACAAAAGGAGCCCGCTTTTGAATCGCTGCACCTTCCTGACTGGCGACACAACCGCCAACGCCGATAATCACGTCGGGACGCTTGTCTTTAATCTTGCGCCATTTACCCAAAGCCGAAAATACTTTTTCCTGCGCTTTTTCGCGTATCGAACAGGTGTTCAGCAACAAAACATCGGCTTGTTTAGGGTCGTCAATTAATTCAAATCCATGTGAAGCGTTGAGTACATCCCGCATTTTATCGGAATCGTACTCGTTCATCTGGCATCCGTTGGTTTGAATATATAGTTTTTGTGTCATATTTTTAATAGTAAATCATCCAAAAATCACTGAGGCCACACCCCCGATTCTAAAGTCCGCTTCTTGATTTTATTGAGACGGAACGGCGGTGCTAAGCCACCTTATAGTAATGAAAAAAGCCCGGGACAATCGGCCAGGGCTTAGTAAGTAACGGCTATTATAACCTGAACACTGTTTAAACAGAAAGCATGCACGGGACTGGTGTTTCCGGTCGCACCCAAACAGGCTAATCCCTGCCTACAGAGCTAGCAACCATCAATCCAGTTAAAACTCTTCCCATTCATCGCTGCCGGCTGGCTGTAACGGTTTTGCCTTGACCGGCATTGGACTTTTATTGACCGCCGGCGTTATCCGGGCAGGAGGTTGTAAACTATTCGATCTACTGTCAACAGTAAAGCGTCCAACTGTAACCGACAAACTCTGCGCCTGTTCTTCCAGAGATTCGGCTGCAGCAGCAGCCTGTTCGACCAGGGCTGCATTTTGCTGAGTCACTTCATCCATTTGACCGATAGCCTGATTAACCTGTTCGATGCCGGAAGTTTGTTCAACAGAGGCATTTCTAATCTCGGACATGATGACAGTAACGCCGCGAATCGCACCCACAATTTCTTCCATGGTTTTCCCGGCTTGGGCAACCAGTTTGGTGCCGTCCTCAACCTTTTCTACCGAATCGCTAATCAAGCTCTTGATTTCTCCTGCGGCAGCGGCGGCGCGCTGGGCAAGATTACGCACTTCTCCAGCCACCACGGCAAAACCCCGCCCTTGCTCACCGGCGCGAGCCGCTTCTACTGCGGCATTGAGGGCAAGAATATTGGTTTGGAAAGCAATGCCGTCAATCACCGTGATGATGTCCACAATCTTGCGTGAAGATTCATTAATACCTTCCATCGTCGTTACCACCTGATCAACTACCGCAACGCCCTTGCCCGCAATATCGGTCGCGCCGACAGCAAGCTGGTTGGCATATTGGGCATTTTTTGCATTCAACTGTACCGTGGAAGTCAGCTCTTCCATGCTGGCGGCAGTTTCTTCCAAACTGGCTGCCTGCTCTTCGGTGCGGTGCGACAAATCATTGTTGCCCGCGGCGATTTCTTTGGCGGCAGTATTGATATTGTTGGTGGAATCCTTGATCTCTTCTACCAGACTCCTGAGGTTTTCCACGGTGCCATTCATGCCGACAATCACTGCGCCGAAGGTGCCGGGGTAGTCCTTGCTGATCGTTTTAGTCAGGTCGCCTTCAGACAATGCACTCGCAATAATCGATATATCATCCAAACTGCCCAGAGCATCAAGCGAGAGGTTAATATCGTCTTTTAACTTACCGAGGTCGCCACGCCCTTCGGCCCGAACGCGCTGACTGATGTCGCCTTGCGCAACACCGCCCATAACGTTGCCGACATCGCCCAGCATAGATTGCATAGCCTGCATGGCTTGCATGGCACGGTCTACAGCAAGCCGGTATTCGCCTTCGACATTAACATCAACCCTTTTATTAAAGTCGCCCTCAGCAATGGCGTTCATCAATTCAGTGATGGCGCTTGTGGTGGCAGACAACGTTTTTGCGACAGCATTAAGCTGCTTCAGCGCCGTCGCAAACCCGCCATGCAACCCTTCAGGGTAGCTCTTCCGAGAAAAATCGCCATAGATGACATAGGCCAGAGAATAATACATATCTGTCTGTGCAGTTTCCACCTGATCCATCAAATCGTTCAGCAACCAGGCGAGCTGTTGAAGCGGCCGCTCTTTTCCGCCGATATAGGTAACTCTGACATCGACAGATCCCTGCCTCCATTCATGGCTTGCACTCAGCAACTTCTTTAACAGCAGCTGGTCGCCTGCTCTTGATGCGCGCCACCAAACGACCGACAAAACCGATGCCACCGTCAACAAAGACGGCACGATCACACTGCCACCGTCCAAAACAGGTAGCCACCCGTAAACCAGAGAACCGGCCCAGCAAAAAGCAACTACCGCTAACGCGGCAGCTTCATTATTCTTAAAGCGACTGTAAAACATTGATAAGCTCCTCGTAAGTAACGCCTTTATCTTTTAATACATTACCCAATACTGCGCCTGAAGCAGCCATAGCGTCTTTCGGCCCCGCGTTACGTTCGGCATCCAGCATGGCTCGATACACATCCGTCACAATCGGAATGGCTTTGGGGTTAGGCATGCGGCGCACAGAGCTGTAGCCTATCTTTTGTTTGTTTTTATCTTTCATCGGTGCAACATGGGTAAACACCCAGTAAAACCCGCCATCTTTCGACATGTTTTTGACGTAGGCAAAGATCTCCTTGTCTTCCGCCAGATAATCCCACAGCAACTTAAACACCACCCTCGGCATATCAGGGTGGCGAATGATATTGTGCTGGCTACCCAGAAGCTCGTGCTCCTCGTACCCCGAAAACTCGATAAAAATATCGTTCCCGTAAGTAATCCGCCCAGTCAGGTCAGTTTTGGAAACGATGAAATCCTGCTCCCGCATCAACCGCTCCTTACTTGTCGGGATTATATCTTTTCTCTTCATTACTCTTCCTCGGTAATTGCTCTATGCCTACGCAATCGTCAGTTAATTATTCGACTAACAAAGCATTTGCCGTTCTTTAGCAAACTTGTCAGTCAGTTTATTTTTACCAAACGTCAGATAAAGAATCATATCCGTATTCTAAAAACCTGATCGCTCCCAATCCAGTCACTATTTTTCCACAACTTATCTGTGCCCACTTCTTAAAATCACATCGCTATAACCCTGGCAAAACAGCTGACGGTTAACTAACAAACGCCCGAGCATCGAAAATTCTTCTCGGACCTCTATCCTGACCTTCCCTTAATAACATAAAAAAACCTGACACTCCAATTTTTCAACTCCTGCGCTTGGGCGTAGTTTTATAAAGGGCTTATTTTTACGACCACCCCGAATTTTGGATGATCCAGGTAATAAAGCTCGTTCAGTTTAATGAATCGCTTTTCATTTAACCGGTAAATCACCGCCTTCCCGGAACCACCGTCAAAATCAGAGCCCAGTTCCAAATCAACCGTCATTTGCAAGCCTTGATCGTGCTGCAGCTGGAGATAGCCATCCAACTTGCCGTCGGCACCCTGAATATGAACAGGCGCGATTACCCCTCCGCCTTCAATCGGCTGAACCCAGGCAACATGCAAGATAGGCCGGTAAGCCGAATCTTTAGCTAATGCCGCATAACTGTCATCCAGCGTTGTAGCATCCGGTTTTTTATAGGCCGACAGTTCAGTCAACGCGGATGGCCACTTAATCTGACTGGCGGTCTGCTCAAACACCTCGGTATTGGACATCGCTTGCGAAAATATGATCAGCTCTATTTGATAAGCGCCGCCTTCAGCTAAAAGCTGACTGCTGAAAAGCCCCAGCATTGCCGCCAAACCGTAAGCCATTATTCTAATCATCGTCATTTTTTAGCGGCCGGTTTAAGGGTTAATTTATCCAGCAACTCGGTGATAAACTCAAGCTTCTGCTCGGTCGTTTCAAACGGCTTGATAAACCTTAACTTATCCGCGCCGTCGAATTTATAAACCTGCGCCTGGGTTTGTATCAGGGAAATCAGCTGATCGGTATTAATATTGGGCGTCGCAGAAAAAATATGCGCCCGCCGCCGGCATTGGCCTCTATTTTCTTGATGCCCATTTTTTCGGCCTGCTGCTTTAATTCGGCCACGCTGAACAACGTTTTTACCGGCTCCGGGAATAAACCGAAACGGTCGATCATTTCCACCTGCAACTCGCGTAAATCGTCCTTGGTTTCGGTGTTGGAGATGCGCTTGTACAGCACCAGACGGCCATGAATATCCGGCAGATAATCTTCCGGAATCAGCGCAGAAGTTTGCAGATCGACTTCCGGGCCTCTGTCCATCGGCGCATCAAGTTCCGGCTGGTTGCCGGATTTTAGCGCATTGACCGCGCGCTCCAGCAGCTCGGTATACAGGGTAAAGCCGATCTCCTGAATCTGCCCGCTTTGGTCATCGCCGAGCAATTCGCCCGCGCCGCGAATTTCCATGTCATGCGATGACAGCATAAAACCGGCACCCAAATCGCCGGAGGCCTCAACCGCTTCCAACCGTTTAACCGCATCCTTGCTCAATAAGGTAAGCGGCGGCACGACAAAATAGGCATAAGCCCGGTGATGCGAACGCCCCACCCGGCCGCGCAACTGATGCAACTGCGCCAGTCCCAATTTATCGGCGCGATTGATAATAATGGTATTGGCGCTGGGTATGTCGATGCCGCTTTCAATAATGGTGGAACATAACAGCAGGTTAAAGCGCTGATGGTAAAAATCCAGCATGATGCGCTCCAGCTCGCGCTCCGGCATTTGACCGTGGGCGATCTCGATCCGCGCTTCGGGCACCAACGCTTCCAGCTCCCTGGCCATTTTCTCCATCGATTTAACATCGTTATGCAGGAAGAACACCTGTCCGCCGCGCTTGATTTCACGCAAACAGGCTTCCCTGATCTGGGCATCTATCCATTGGCTGATAAAGGTCTTGATCGCATGACGATTAGGCGGCGGGCTGGCGATAATGGAAATATCCCTCAAGCCCGACATCGCCATATTCAAGGTGCGCGGAATCGGCGTTGCGGTCAGGGTCAGCATGTCCAGTTCATTGCGCAGCTTCTTGAAATGCTCTTTTTGGGTCACGCCGAAACGGTGCTCCTCATCGATCACCACCAATCCCAGCGCTTTATACTTGATCTCTTTGGACAATAACTTGTGCGTGCCGATGACGATATCGACCTTGCCCTGTTCCAGATCATCGGTAATCTCTTTTTGCTGCTTGGGGCTGACAAAGCGCGACAGCACTTCGACGCGCACCGGCCAGTCGGCAAAGCGGTCGCGAAAATTCTGGTAATGCTGCTGGGCCAGCAACGTGGTCGGCACCAATACCGCCACCTGCTTGCCGTTTTGCACCGCAATAAACGCCGCCCGCATCGACACCTCGGTTTTGCCGAAACCGACATCGCCGCAAATCACCCGGTCCATCGGATGCGGGCTGGCCATGTCTTCGAGTATCGCTTCGATAGCAGTCTGTTGATCCGGCGTTTCTTCAAACGGGAACGCATCGGCAAACGCCGCATATTCGACATTTTCAACCGCAAAGGCATGGCCTTGCTTAACCGCTCTTTTGGCATGAATCTCCAGTAACTCGGCGGCAACGTCCCGGATGCGCTTAATGGCTTTTTGCTTGACTTTGCCCCACTGGTCGCCGCCCAGTTTATGCAACGGCGCATTTTCCGCGCTCATGCCGGTATAACGGCCGATCACATGCAGCGATGAAACCGGCACATAAAGCTTGTCGTGATTGGCGTATTCCAGCGTCAAAAATTCCGACGCGATGCCGCCAATCTCCAAAGTCTGCAAACCTAAATAGCGACCCACGCCATGCTCCTGATGCACGACCGGCGAACCGATGGTCAGTTCATTCAGGTTATTGACGATATTTTCCAGCTCATGCGCCCCGGACTTGCGCCGTCTGCGCCGTTGCTGCACTTTTTCGCCGGATAGCAGGGTTTCGGTGATGATGGCGATGGCAGGATTTTCCAGCCACAAGCCATGATCCATCGGCGCAACCAGCAGGCACGGCGATACTTCGGACTGAAGGAACTTGTCCCAGCTTTCAACCTGCTTCACGGTAATCTTGTACTGCCTTAATTTCTCCATTAAGGCTTCCCGGCGGCCCGCCGATTCCGAGACAAACAAAATCTTGCCGGCAAAACCATTTACAAACTGCTGCAACGCCTGAGCCGGTTGCTCCAGCTTGGCGTCGATGGTGACATTGGGCAGCGAACGGCAGTTGAAAGCGATGCTGTCTTCGTCGGCAGTATTGCCGCCGAGTGAAATACGGGCGAAGGCCCCGGTTCTTTGCGCCAGCTCATCGGTCGATAAGAACAGCAGTTCCGGCTTCAACAGCGGCCTGTCCACATCGTATTTCCGTTGCTGAAACCGGTCTTCGGCTTCGGCATAAAAAGCCTGCGCGGTCGCGTCAAATGTATCCGCCGTCACCAAAACCGCCGATTTCGGCAGGTAATCGAACAATGACGCCATTTGATCGACAAACAGCGGCAAATAATATTCAATGCCGCCGGGCGTGATGCCTTTGCTGACATCCATATAAAAATGGTTTTTAGGCGATGTTTCCGGAAAAGCATCCCTGAAAGCCTGGCGAAAATGCTTGATCGCCTCATCGGTAAACGGAAACTCGCGGGCCGGAAACAGCTGGATCAGGTCGATCTTTTCCAATGACCGCTGCGTTTCAGGATCGAAGGTGCGGATCGATTCGATTTCTTCATCGAACAATTCAATGCGATACGGCGCTTTACTGCCCATCGGGAACAAATCGACTATCGAACCCCTGACCGCAAACTCGCCATGTTGGTAGACCTGCGAAACGCAATGATAGCCGACGCTTTCCAGCTTGATCCGGTTCAGCTCCAGATTAAAATCATCGCCGACCTTAACCGCAAAGCTATTAGCCAGCACATGCTCCCGGGGCGCCAACCGATGCATCAGCGTCGTCACCGAAACCACCAGCGCGCCGCGTTTCACCTGCGGCAACAAGGCCAGCGTTTTCAGCCGTTCCGAGATAATTTCCGGCAGCGGCGAGAACACATCGTAAGGCAAGGTTTCCCAATCGGGAAAATTCAAAATGGGGTATTCGCCCCGCAAGAAGAACGCCAACTCATGCTCAAGCCGCAATGCGGTCTGATTATCCCGCGTGATCATAACAAACAGGCGATCTTCATTTTTAATGGCCGAAGCCAACGCCAGCGAATCGCCGCAGCCGGTCAAACCCGTCCAGATCAGTGATTGGTCTTGTTTTTGCGGAATTTTCGGAGAGAAAATTAAATTGTTAGCCATTAAAAATCTTATATCTCGTTGCCACATGCCACGTGGAATCTGTAGTTAAGGCGCACTGCGCCACGAATCGCAACCAGCCCGTACAGACCGGAATCATTTCAGCATTATAGCCGCATAAGCGGGCTAATGTACGAGCGATAAACAAGATACCAACTCATTGCTTGTATACAGGTAATTCATCGCCTCGCCTTTTAGTAACGGCTTGCAATAAGGTACAATAATTTCCAGTTGTGCCAAGTACATCCCAAGACGACATGAACAGCAACAAACCATCACCTGCTACCATGTTGTTCGAATTTTAATCAAACAAGAGGTAACATCATGAAAAAAAGTTTGTTTCTGACTATTGCGCTGCTGGTTTCCGGCAACGCATTCGCCGCAACCGATCATTATGTATTGCGCGATGGCGATTATGTTCGTCACTTAAAAGTCACCAAAATCAGCGACGATTATACTGTCGATGCTAATGTGGACTTTGAGTCTGCCGCCGACGGCGCACACTGCTCAGAGGCTATTTCCGGCAAAGCCAAAAGCACCGGCGAAAACGAATTGCTGATGAAAAAACATTCTGAAAGCGCGGCCAGTTTCTGTGAGCTGAAAATCAAACTCAGCCCGAACGGCGCGAAGATTGAAGAATCCAAAGATTGCAGCACCTTTACCGTAGGCAAATGTCATTTTTCCAGCGGCGACAAGGAACTGGTTAAAGTTAAGTAGTTCGGCAGGTTGGATTGCGAAAAGTTGCAATCCAACCTACAACCTAAAATGCCGGATAATATTACGCACGGCTTCATCCTGGCGGTAACCGTTACCACCTCCGCATACAGCCAATACCCCGCTATACCATCAATATCAGCGCTTGTTGCCGTGCAATAGGATAGACTGACAAAGGAGGAAGACCATCACCTCAAATACATTATCGCATCGTTCAGCATAAGGCCCGTTAATGATCACTGAACTTGCTGTTACCACTATTGCCCATGCCATTCAGCTTGCAGTGGCGCCCGTGTTTTTACTGACCGGCGTTGCCGCTATCTTATCGGTACTGACCAACCGTTTAGGTCGCATTATCGATAGATCGCGATTTTTGCATGGCGGATCGTTGTCGGCTGTTGAAATAAACCAAGCTATTCAGACTGAGCTAAAATCCTTAAGGCGGCGCGCTCATCTTATTCATTGGGCGATTGGTCTATGCACAACCTGTTTGCTGCTGATTTGTTCGGTCGTTGCGGTATTGTTTCTAGGTTCATTCTTCGCTCTGAACATGGCGGTAGTTATAGCCTCGTTATTTGTTGCAGCCATGCTCTGCTTGATTATGGCGTTGCTCAATTTCATTTGTGAGATTTATCTGGCGACAGCGCATGTCCGTGGCGGCCTGTAATTCGCAATACCTGTCACGCAAACAAGAAGAATGGGAGCGCCCTGTCTTGCAATCTTGTGCAATATTGACGTATTTTTACATTCAAGCGTCCGCTTAAAATTCAAAAGCATGAGGTCAGCCGATGGAACTCAACATAGCCGGTTTTGTTAGAGAAGACATATGGCTGTTACACGAACAAAGACTTCCGCCATTTAAAGCAATAATCATCAAGTCGCTGAAAATAGCCATATTGTCTGTCCAGGGTTTCAGCCAAGATCTGTGTCCGCTACGGGCATCCGCATTAACACTTTACAGCCTATTGTCGATAGTGCCGGTCATCGCCATGCTGTTTGGTATCGCCAAGGGTTTCGGTTTTGAAAAAATGCTTGAGCAGCGTTTGATCGAGCAAGCGCCGGAGCGGGATACGCTGGTATTACAGCTAATCAGTTTTGCGCAAAACCTGCTGGACAGCACTAAAAGCGGGGTTATTGCCGGGATTGGGATTGTTATCCTGTTTTGGACCATTATCAGCGTAATTGGCAATATCGAAGAGTCATTCAACCACATCTGGAAAATAGGCAAAGGACGAGCAATCAGCCGCAAATTCAGCGATTATTTATCTCTAATGCTGTTGGCGCCCGTTATCTTAATAGCTTCCGGCAGTATTACGGTCCTCCTGAACATAAAGATAACCTGGCTGATAACGATTATTGAGTTACCGGAATTCGGCACCTGGCTGGTCATTAAAGCGCTGGGCTTGCTGCCTTTGGCGCTTATGATCGGATTATTCGCCTTTACCTTTATTTTTATGCCCAACCATAAAATCAATTGCAGGGCGGGCATCATTGCCGGTGTAGCTACCGGTATTATGTATCATCTGGTGCAGTGGGCTTACCTAAGTCTGCAGATTGGCGTATCGAATTATAATGCAATTTACGGCAGTTTTGCGGCGTTACCCTTATTTGTCGTCTGGTTGCAAACGGGCTGGATGATTGTCCTATTGGGTTGCGAGGTGGCTTTTTTTCTACAGAATTATGAGATTTATCGAAACAATAACCGGTTTTCCGATTTAAGTTTCTCCCTGCAAAAAGTCATTGCCCTACAAACAACTCATCTGATTATCAAGAATTTCATTCAATTGAATAATCCGTTAAGCGCAGCCGAAATAGCGACCAGACTGGTTATACCGATAGCCTTTATTCAGCCCGTTTTATCAAAATTAATCGCAAGTCATATTGTTGTCGAGTTTAAAAATCAGGACGAAGATGACGAGGTTTACCAGCCTGCCGTCGATATCAATAGACTCACTATCGCTTATGTTATTAACGCATTGGAACGGTGCGGACAAAATCAGCTGCCGGACATCAATCAGGAGCCATTGCTTATGAATGCAGTCAACAATTTCAGGGAGCTGATGGAAGCCTCTGAACAAAATCGTTTGTTAAAAGATATTTAGTGACAACTACGGATTGCACCTTACCGCGTTTTTGCAACCCACTCTATGCGCTATCAATTACATTTTTAATCGCTGATTAGTAACTGTACAATAATATTTTTATTGATATAAACAAGCAGAAGAGCCATGAAAACACTTAACATCATACTGACATCAACAATCATTGCGTTACTGGCAGGATGCTCAAGCGCCCCAACACTAGGCGACCAGATGGTTAATCGCGGAAAAGATCTGATCAAAGAAGGCAATACAGAATTGGAACAAGGTTCAATAATGGTCGAGCAAGGCAAAGCCAAAGTTGAGCGAGGAAACCGGATGATCGAAGATGGCAAACAGGTTGACGCTAAATAATCTCTCTTTGCTGCAACCAAACCTGCGCGGCTAACCCAAAAACGTTGCATCGTCATAGCCGAAAAAAGCCGGTAACTGCGGCAAGGCACAATCCGTAGGACGTGAGCGTAGCGTATTGCGTCGAATGGCGAGATTCTCATTCGGCGCAATACGCGATACCAACAGTAGGCGCTTTAGGCGAAGCCGCTATTGCGACCTATGTGCTAAATATTCCTTGTGCATCAAATACTCGATAAATCTTCCACCGACCGGCTAAAGGCACCGCTACCGACGTACAAGGCCACAAAAGGTTTTCACACCTTCGGCTTTAGACAGCTTACTCAATGATTTTTTTATCTATAAGATTGCCAACAGCCGATAAAAAACGGCATCAAGTCAAAACAGCTCTATCCGGCTTTCCTGAAGGCATATTTTTTAATTTAAAAATGGCTGTATAAGGAATCGATTAATCGTATATGATAGCGTCTGGGGAGTAATTGTCTTCCCAATTATTAATTTTCAGACAGCGTCTGGGAATCACACCAAAAACACTTCATAGGTATATGATGAATTTAATCAAAAAAGCAGTACTTACTTTTATTATGGCTATCTCTTTTGGTGCAAGTAACGTTGCTTTCGCTGAAGATGCAAAAGCCACTGAAGTTATTGCACATATTGAAGCTGCTATAGCTGAAATCGGCAAACACGATTTCAATGCCGCTTATTTACACGAGAAAGCAGCACGCACCGCTTCTGAACAAATCACAGGCAACGAAGCTGTTGTAAAACAAGGACTCGACAGTATTATTAAAGCGCAAATAATCGGTAAAAGTGCAGACGAAGAAAAAGCTATTGCTGAATTAAACAAAGCATTAGGCTTTTACAAGTCAATCTAATCAAAATTAGATCCGACTTTTAACGGGGACAGGGTTAACTTAAGTTGATCCTGTCTTCCATTAAAAACAACCGCTCAACCCATCTACCCTTTTTACACGGCTTAGCCGAGTAAAGCCCTCCCTGTTCGCATGCATCAACCTCACCAGCCAATATCCTGTTATGTATGTCCGCTTTGCGCGACCTCTCTACAGTTAATTCAAAAAAGCTACGTTTGCGAGAATAACCATCACTTTGATCTTGCAAAGGAAGGTTATTTGAATCTTTTGCCGGTGCAGCATAAACGCTCCGTGGAGCCGGGTGATAACAAGCAAATGATGCAGGCCAGACGCGAGTTTTTGGAAGCCGGTTATTATGAACCGATGGCCAAAGCCTTGGCGATGATGGTCAATGTAAATCAACCCAAACATCTGCTGGATCTGGGCTGTGGCGAAGGCTACTACAGCCGGATGATTGAAGCCCATTGCCCAAACACGATGATGTTGCACGGCGTCGACATTGCCAAATTTGCGATAGCCGCGGCCGCAAAAAAACAACCCCAATGCGAGATTTATAGTCGCCAGCTCGAACCGACTGCCTTATACCGATCAGTATTTTGATTTTGTGCTGAGAGTATTTGCCCCGTCAAATGAGCATGAACTGGGGCGGATAGTAAAACCGTCAGGATTTTTGCTAACGGTGACCCCAGGTCCCAGACATCTATGGCAATTAAAAGAATTCATCTATGCCGATGCCAAAGAGCATGCTTTAGAGAATGGGGTACCGCAAGGATTTGACCGTATCGATACACAGCGCATCAGTTATAAAATCGCCCCGAATCCCCAGCAAAGAATCGCCCTGTTACAGATGACGCCTTTTGCATGGCGAGCCAATGAAAGCGTTCAGCAAGCCATTAAAGACGTTGCAGAACTCGAAATAGAAACCGATTTTATTTTGACGCTCGCGATAAAAACAGCAGACTAAAGCCTTCACTTTGGCACTGCGCAAATTACGTATTTTTTACCGCCCTGCCCTTCCGGCATTGCGTCCAATGCCATGAAGTAATAACATCGGACCATCGATTGCGTAGGAGGTTGTAAACATGGCCAATAATACAGCGCTGAATTCAAGTCTTACCCTCATCAAGGCGTTATCTGAAGCGAATGCCTGCAACATCGTTGAAACCCATATTTCCTGGGTGCTGCTGACCGACCGATACGTCTACAAAATCAAAAAACCGGTTAACTTCGGTTTCCTGGATTTTTCCACATTGGAAAAACGCCGCTTTTGCTGCACTGAAGAATTAAGACTCAACAGGCGCTTGGCCGCCGACCTGTATCTGGAGGTCGTACCGATAACCGGAACGCCGCAGCATCCCAAAATAGGCGGCACCGGTGCCGCTATTGAATACGCCGTCAAAATGATTCGCTTTCCTTCCGGACAGTTGCTAAGCGAACACGCCGGGCGCGGTCAGCTGGGTACCGATGAAATCGATCAACTTGCCGATATTGTTGCCGATTTTCATGAAACCAGTGAACAGACCGATGAAAACTCTCCCTATGGCGATAGCGCAAACATCAACCATTGGTTTGTCGAGAATTTCGACCATATCAGACCTTTATTGGTTGATGACGATCAAAAACAGCAGCTACAGCGCATTCAGCAATGGGGCGACAGCGAATGGCGCAAGCAAGCCGGATTGATGCAGCTGCGGAGGCAACAAGGCTCTGTGCGCGAATGCCACGGCGACCTGCATCTGGGCAACATGACGCTCATCAACGATAAGGTCACCCTGTTCGATTGCATCGAATTTAATCCAATGCTGCGCTGGGTTGATGTGATCAGCGAAGTGGCTTTTTTGTTTATCGACCTGCTGCATTTTGGTTATGACCGTCATGCTTACCGCTTTCTTAATCGCTATTTGCAACACACCGGCGATTATCAAGGATTGGCTTTATTGCGTTATTACCTGGTTTACCGTGCCTTGGTACGGGCTAAAGTGTCCTTATTGCGCATGGCCCAGCAACCCGACGACGATGCCGTTGCTAAACAGGCGCGTTGCGAATATGCGGTTTTTGCCGATCTGGCCGAGCGATTTACCAAGCGTCGCCCAATCGTCCTGATCATTACCCACGGCTATTCAGGTTCCGGAAAATCCACTATGGCCGCCCAACTCGCCGAAAAAATCGGCGCGTTCCAGATACGTTCCGATATAGAACGCAAACGTCTGTTCGGCTACCGGGCATTGGTGCAAACCGGCAGCGGCATTGACGACGGACTTTATACCCAAGAGGTGAGCCTAAAAACCTATCAGCATCTTAAGGAACTCGCCAAAGCCGTGCTTGACGCCGGTTTCCCGGCCATTATCGACGCGGCTTTCCTTAAAACCCGGCAACGCGACCCGTTTCGGCAGCTTGCGGCGGACTGCGGCGTACCGTTTCATATCATCACTTTCCAAGCGTCCGATCAGGAACTCTGCAGGCGCATCAAGCAACGGCAGGAAGATGCATCGGAAGCGACTGTGGCCGTGCTGCACCATCAGCAGCAATCGGCACAGCCGCTGTCGGAACAAGAACAATCCAGTGCAATACCCATTAATACCGAAAGCGACAATGCCGGGGAAACCCTGTTGAATACTTTTGACCGTTATTTGCAATAACCGGATGCGGGTCTTTTAACGCGGATTAACAAACGAATTCATTTATTCCTAACGTATCGGGTTCTGTTAACGATTAATAAAAACGCTTGTTTTATCGGTAATTTACGAATTCACTTTATCTTTATAAGTATTTGCTTTTGAATACTTATTATTGAAATACCAACAAAACCTAGCGTTATTTTTCAAGCTCCCTATAATTCAAGTCGATAGCGCTTACATGCTAAGCTAAAAAATATTGCCATACCCACTACGGACCACTCATGTCAGAGATAACGCTCCAAACGATATTGATTGTTGACGACTCTCCCGAAAATCTCACCGTTTTAAGCGAATTGCTGCAACCGCTCTACCGGGTTCGTGTCGCTACTTCCGGCCGGAAAGCATTGCGCATCGCCGGTACCGCGCCCTGCCCGGACCTGATTATGTTGGATGTGATGATGCCGGGCATGGACGGTTATCAAGTCTTCGAGCATCTGCGTGCAGATCCCTCCACTCAAGACATCCCGGTGATATTCGTGACCGCCATGGACAGCACCGAAGCTGAGCTGCACGGGTTGGACGTAGGTGCCGTGGACTACATCACCAAACCCATCGTGCCACCCGTTGTATTGGCCCGCGTCCATACCCAACTGGAATTGAAGCAGGCCCGCGACTGGCTGCGTGACGAAAACTGCTATCTGGAAGCCGAGATCGCAAAACGCATGGCCGAAAACGAGTTGATCCAGGAGGTCAGCATCCGGGCATTGGCCCATCTGGCGGAAACTCGCGACCCTGAAACCGGCAACCACATCCTGCGCACCCAGGGCTATGTCCAACAGCTCGCCCAGAAACTACAAACACATCCGCTCTTTTCGGCAACTCTGAATGACCGTTACATCCAGTTGCTGGCACGCTCCGCGCCGTTGCACGACATCGGTAAGGTCGGCATCCCCGACGCCATCCTGCAAAAACCCGGCAAGTTGACGCCGGAAGAATGGGAGATCATGAAAACCCATGCCCGTCTTGGCGCCGTGGCCATCGAGGAGGCCGAGCTGGATGTAGAAAGGCCGGTGGTGTTCCTGACCCTAGCCAAGGAAATCGCCCTCCGACACCATGAAAAATGGGATGGCAGCGGTTATCCGGACGGACTCGCCGGTGAAGCCATTCCGGTTTCGGCGCGCATCATGGCCCTGGCGGATGTATTCGACGCCTTGATTTCCCGCCGCGTGTATAAAGAACCCATGCCTTACGACGAAGTTCGCAGCATCATTGCGGCCGGACGAGGTCGGCATTTCGACCCGGACATGGTTGATGCCTTTCTCACCCATTTCAGCGCCTTCTGCGACATCGCCGAACGCCATCGCGATCCCATTCCGGATTAAATGCCATGAATCAAGCCATTCGCGTCCTGCTGACCGAGGATGAAGAGTCCGCTACCTTCATCACTATCGCCATGACCATATCGCACAACTTCACCTTCACCGGATCACTAATATAACGAGCTGCCCAGCCAATGCCACCCGATACCGTCCCCTTGCCGCCGCGACCGGAACCCGCCAACCGTGGCGGAATTCTAGCCATCGTTCTGGTCTATGCCGTGTTCGCCGCCTGCTGGATACTGCTGTCCGACAAATGGGTACAGATACTCTTCAACGATCCGAACCAGATCATCCTGGCCAGCATGCTCAAGGGCTGGTTATTCGTCGGCGTAACTTCATTGCTGCTCTATGGCCTGATGCTGCGTTGGATCGGCGGCAATACGACGTCTACAGCACTCCCGGCGGGCTCACACGGACTGGGATTACCTTTCCTGTCGCTGGCCGCGATCATCGTCATGTTCACAGGCGCCGGTATATTCCATACCTTCACACAGCAAAAAGAAGAAGCGATTGTCCGGTTGCAGGCCGATGTCGACATCAAGGCCCGTCAGATTGCCGACTGGCTCAGAGAGAGGCAGGCTGATGCGGACTTCATCCGGACCAGCGATTTTTTCACCGAACAATACCGCCGTTGGCAAGAATCGGGTGATCAGCAGAGTGGCGAACGACTGCAAATGCAGTTGGAACAATTAAGCCGGAATCGCGGATTTGGTGCCGTCGTACTGCTCGACCCAAGGGGCAAGAAGCTGTGGGGGAACGACAGGACGCCGCTTACCGTTGCCCAGCCATTGCAAGCCGCAGCCTCAGCAGAGCGTATAGTGCGACGAATCGGCCCTTACCGCGATGCAGCCGGTAACCTGTGCCTGGATTTCATTGCACCCTTGACGACCCTCTCCGGCCCCCCGCCCTGGGTCATCCTGCACGTCGATTTGACGGATCGGCTTGCCCCCATTCTGCAAACCCGGCCGGTACCCGGTGCCGGAGGCGAGACGGTGTTGTTCCAGCGCAATGGCGACCGAGTGCTGTTCCTCGACAAACTAGGACACCAAGAAGAGACAGAAGCCAGGTTACCCGTGCCCATGGCAACGGAAAAACTGCTTGTCGAGCTGCGTAATAGCGCGGTATCTCCGGGCAGCCCGATTGAGGGCCTGGATTACCGCGGCATTCCCGTCATCGGAGTGGTGGGCGCTATCGCCGATACAGACTGGTTCCTGATGACCAAGCTGGATCTGTCTGAACTTTATGCCGAAGCCGTCGGAGATGTTACGTGGACCGGTTTTGTAGGCTTGCTGGCCCTGTTCATGGCCGGCGCCGGTTTTTATCTGTTGCGACAGGCTCAACAACTCACCCTGGCCCAGGCCGTACAGCAATCCCAGACAGAGCGCCTTCGCGCACTGCACCTGCTTGCCGCCATTGCCGACAGCTCTGAGGATCCTATTTTCGCCAAAGATTTGGAAGGCCGCTACATCCTGTTTAACCGAGCCGCCAGCCGTTTCGTCGGCAAGCCGGTGGAAGACGTGCTGGGCGGCGACGATCGAACCCTCTTTCCTTCCGAGCAGGCCGATCTCGTGATGTCCATCGATCGCCAGGTGAACGCCGAGAACCGTACGATTACTCAGGAAGAAAGACTTAACACATCGCAAGGCGAGAGGGTATTTCTCACCACTAAAGGCCCCCTGCGCGACAGCGAAGACAACATGATCGGTATCTTCGGTATTTCCCGGGATATTACCGAGCGTAAGCAGGCCGAGGCGGCATTGCACGCGAGCGAACTGAATTACCGATCATTGTTCGAGAACATGATGAACAGTGTCGTCCATGCCCGCGTCATCTTTCAGGGCGAGACGCCGGTAGATATGGAATACATCTCGACAAACCCGGCATTCGCCACTGTCACAGGTATTACCGAATCAGTGATCGGACGCAGAATCAGCGAAGTCATCCCGAGTTATTGCGAGAACAACCAGGAAGCGCTTGAGCTCTTCGGGCGAGTCGCGGCAACCGGTGTATCGACAAGCTGGGAACATTATCTGCGCGAACTCAATCGCTGGTTCTCATTCATGATCTACTCGCCCAACCACGGCGAAATCATTATCGTGACCGAAAATATCACCGAACGTAAGCAGGCCGAACTGGCCCTGCGTGACAGCGAAGGCCGTTTTCGCGCCTTGGTGGAACAATCTCTGGCCGGTATTTACATTATTCAGGATGACCGCTTCCGCTACGTCAATCCCGGCTTTTTGACCCTCTTCGGTTACGACTCGCCGGAAGCTCTGATCGACAACGTATCTGTCGCCGATCTGGTTAGCCCGGAAAATCGTGAACGAGTGGGGGAAATCATGCGACGGCGTATTGATGGCGAGGTTGCGGACCTGCATTACATTTTTGTCGGTCTGCACCGCGACGGCAGTCGCATCGACGTTGAGCTACATGGACGCACCTTCGACTATCAAGGTCGTCCGGCAATTATTGGCTTTATCCTCAATATTACCGAACGCAAGACTGCCGAAGCACAACTTCGCATCAGCGAAGAGCGCCTTAAGTTGGCCCTCAATGCTACCAGCGACGGTCTTTGGGACTGGGATTTACGTAGCGGATTGGCTTATCTGACGCCACATTACTACGAAATGACCGGCTACCTGCCTGACCAAGTCACGCCGGATTTCGAGTTTTTCAAACAGACGGTGCATCCGGATGATCTGCCCCATGTGCTGGAAACGATGGAAGCTCACATGCAAGGCAAGACGCCGTCCAGCGATTTCGACTACCGTTTGGTCACCTCTTCCGGGGAGATCAAGTGGATACGGGGCAGAGGCCGGGTGGCCGAACGTGATGCCGAGGGCGCGCCACTCAGGATGATCGGCACCATCGCAGACATCAGTGCGCGCAAAGCCGTCGAAGAGGCACTGCGCCGACAGACCCAGGAACTGGCTCAGCGCAATGCGGAACTGGAACGTTTCAACCGCGCCACGGTGGGTCGCGAGTTGGACATGATTGCGTTGAAACAGCAGGTCAACGAACTCTCTCGCCAACTCGGACAAGAACCGCCCTACCCGCTGGCCTTTCTCGATGCCCTTCCGATACCACCGAAAGGAACTGCGGCATCATGAACATACGTTTGGTGCCGGCCATCTTACTGCCCTTCCTGGCGCTGGCGCTGCAATGGGTACTGTGGCCCTGGATCGCCCCTTTCGTCTGGTTTCTATTCTTCCCCACCGTGTTTTTCAGCGCACGTCTGGGCGGCCTCGGGGCCGGACTGGTCAGCACCGTTCTCAGCATCGCCATCGTCTGGTTCTTCTTTATCCCGCCCCAATTGAGTTGGACGATGAATACCCCGTCCAACCTCTATTCGGTAGGCCTGTTTCTGGTCATGGGCTACCTGTTTAGCGAAACCCAGGATCGTCTGCGCCTGCTCAAGGAAGGCATGCGGGACTACCTCAACAAGCCCTTCTCGGTCGAGGAACTGCTGGCGCGCGTGGGCGGCCTGGCGTTATTGCGACGGCGCACGGTGGAGCAATTGATCGATGGCCTGCTGACGCTTTCGCGCAGCACGCGGGGCGAGTTGCGGCACGATGCCGTAGACCTCTCCGTCCTGTCCGAGCGTCTGCTGGCCGAACTGATGCAAAGCTCACCTGAACGGCAAGTGGCGATACAGATAGAGGCCGGGCTTCAGGCCTATGGCGATGCGCGCATGCTCGAAGCAGTCATGAGCAATCTGCTGGACAATGCCTGGAAATACAGCGCACACGCGGCAGCGCCGGGTATTCGCG
>scf_100011_pt702 | contig 36560 bp, 41 predicted proteins | sample Micenr1anaerobic_FD_49594 | JGI IMG/M metagenome (IMG submission 49594) | reverse complement strand
CAAATTAATGTTGAATCTAAGTTAACAACTAATCCCCTTCAAAGCCCGCTGCCGCCTAGCCTCTTTAGGATCATGAACCAAAGGCCGATAAATTTCTATCCTATCGCCCTCTCTAACAGGCTGATCCAGCTTGCAGGCTACGCCAAAAATCCCCGCCTTAAGCTCGGACAAAACAATCTCAGGAAAAAGCTCCAGCAAGCCGGATGTTTTTATCGCGGCTTCAACAGTCGCGCCTTCCTCCATTGCCACTGTGACTATCACCTGTTGTTCGGGTTTGGCGTAGGCCACTTCGACATTAACCATAAACTGCTTTGGCCCTTGCGGTAAACGAACTCACCATGGTGTTGCAGATCTGGTTGAAGACTGCGCCGAACGCCAGGCTTGCCAGCTTGCCTGACATTTCAAACTCCAGGTCCAGGGAAATCTTGCTGGCATCCTCGCGCAACGGTATAAATTCCCACTTTCCTTCCAGAGAGGAAAACGGGCCGTTCAACAGGGAGAGCGTCATACTGCGGCCGTTATCGATCTTGTTCCGGGTCGAAAAGGATTTTTTAAAGCCGCCTTTGGAAATCACTACTTCCGCTTCAACAATATCATCTTCGCGCTTGATGATGCGACTGCCGCTGCACCAGGGCAAAAACTCAGGATAGGCTTCAATGTCGTTGACCAAATCAAACATCTGCTGCGCTGAAAATTTGACCAGGGCGCTTTTTTGAACAACGGTCATGCTTAAAGAACTCCGACCACATGCAGGAATACCAGAAACACGGCGGCGGGAGCCACATAGCGAATTAATATCTGCCACGCTTGATAGCTGAGCGCGTTAGGCATGTCCAGTTCATGCTCGGTGTGTTGCTGCTTCATGATCCAACCGGCGAACACCGCGATGCAAAAACCGCCGATAGGCAACATCAGATTGGCGGTTAAATAATCCAGCAATTGAAAAATGGTTCTGTCGAAAATCTTGAACTCGGACCAAACGTTGAATGAAAAAATGGTGCCGAATCCCAGCAACCAAGTTATCGAACCTGACCAGATACAGGCTTGTTCCCTGCTCATGTCTTTATTTTCAACCAACCACGCAACAGCCGGTTCGATCAATGAAATGGAGGAAGACAACGCCGCAAAAACCAGCATCACAAAAAACAAAATCCCGAAAAACCAGCCGCCGGTCATGTTGCCAAACGCTATCGGCAAGGTTTGAAAGATAAGTCCCGGACCGGCTGCAGGTTCCAGCCCACTGGCAAAAACAATCGGGAAGATGGCAATGCCGGCCAATAAGGCAACCACGGTATCGGTGCCTGCAATCAAAAATACGGTTTTTGAAATCGACACATCTTTCGGCAAATAAGAACCGTAAACCATGATGGCGCCCATGCCTAAGCTCAGGGTAAAAAACGCGTGCCCCATAGCGGTCAATACGCCGTTACCGGTCAGCTTGCTGAAATCAGGGGTGAACAAGAATTTGACGCCCTGATCATAGCTGTCGGTGGTCATTGCATAAGCCACCATTAGAATCAGCAACACAAACAGGCTGGGCATTAAAAAACGCACCGCTTTCTCCAGGCCGGTATTAACGCCGCGAACCACAATCAGCATGGTCGCCAACATGAACAGGCTATGCCAGAAAAGCAGCTTCACCGGACTGGCGACAAAATCGTCAAAAATCACTTTTATCGCTGCTGCATCGGCGCCGAAAAAGCTGCCGGTAAAGGCCTTTAACACGTAAGCCGAAGCCCAGCCTGCAATAACGCTGTAATAAGAGAGTATTAAGAAACCGGCAGCGACGCCCATCCAGCCTAAATAATGCCAGTTTTTATCGGCTCCGGCTTCATCGGCCAAGGTTATCATGGTGTTAATGGGGTTTTGCCTGCTGCGACGCCCCAACATGGTTTCCGCCATCATAATGGGGATGCCGATCAGTAACACACACAACAGATAGACTATGACAAATGCCCCGCCGCCATTTTCTCCGGTAATATAGGGAAACTTCCAGATATTACCCAGACCGACTGCGGAACCTGTCGCAGCCAGAATAAATGCGAAACGCGATGACCATTCACCATGTTGTGATTTTTTTGTATCCGTCATTTGTGTGCCTGTAAAAACTCAATAATTATAAAATCACCACGGATGTTTGTTTCGTGGTGAACTTTTCCGCTTATTGCATAACATCAGTTAGTAATATCGAGTAAAATAGCAAAATTATTCCTTTACGTCAGTTTAAAAATCCTAACCCGCACTTATGGCCGATAAAAAGTCCAAGAAAAACACCAAGCAGCAAAATGCCACCATTGCCGTTAATCGTCAGGCTACTTTTGAGTATTCGATTGAGGAGCGGTTTGAAGCGGGGGTTGTTTTGGAAGGCTGGGAAGTTAAAAGCCTGAGGGATGGACGCATCCAACTCAAAGAGAGTTATGTGGTGATCAGACGGGGCGAAGCCTGGTTGTCGGGCGCGCATATTTCACCGCTGTTATCCGCATCGACCCATGTTAATCCCGATTCTATTCGCGCCAAGAAACTGTTGCTGCACCGGCACGAACTCAACAAACTGATCGGTTCGGTCGAACGCAAAGGCTACACGTTGATTCCATTGAAGATGTACTGGAAAAACGGCAGAGCCAAACTGGAAATCGGTCTGGCAAAAGGCAAGCAATTGCACGACAAGCGCGCCACTTCAAAAGACCGCGATTGGCAGCGTGAAAAAGGACGGATTTTGAAAAAGGGCTAAAGGCGCAAGGCAAAAGGCGAAGGATGTGTTTTTTTAGCCTTTCGCCTTTTGCCTTTCGCCTTCTTCCCTAACCCTTTCCTGCAAATTAAAATGACCACACACCCTAACCTCCTGTCTGTAAAAAACAGCCTGCTGATCGTCGTCGATTTGCAGGGAAAATTATCAGCGGCCATGCCCGAGCGCGACGCCGAACTTATGACGGCCAACGCCCGCAGTCTGGTTGAAGCCGCCGGACTGTTAAGCATCCCGGTGTTGTTAACCGAGCAATATCCCAAAGGCTTGGGCTCTACCGATACGACTATCACCGATATATTGTCGGAAGACACCCTGATTTTCGACAAGACCGGTTTTTCCTGCTGCGCGGCTGAAGGCTTTACCGACACCGTAGCCAGCACCGACCGCAAGCAAATCATACTGGTCGGCCAGGAAGCGCATGTTTGCGTATTGCAGACCGCGTTGGAATTGATGCATTTCGGCTATCAGGTGCATGTCGTCGAAGACGCCATCTGTTCGCGCAAGGCGGAACATAAATTCTATGCCTTGCAACGCATGCAACAACAAGGCGCGACCATTACCAATTATGAATCGGTCTTGTTCGAATGGGTCAAAGATTCCACCCATCCTGAATTTAAAAGTATTTCCGGATTACTTCGTTAACCCCTGTTTACCTTGAACTTACACATGTCGCTCGCATCGTTTATTGAAAAAGTAACAAATAACAGCCCGGTCAGTTTTGATGAGACTATCGCGGTCATTACTGAAAACTACCATTACCAAGCCACCGAATTCAGCAACGGCCTGAATGAGCAGATGTTAGTCAATCAGGCCGGTACTAACGAAGGCTCCTGCAAGATTTTCGCTTTTGCCCAACTCAATCGGCTCGACCAGCAGCAGACGTTAAACCTGTTTGGCGATTATTACCGGCTGGATGTTTTAAATGACCCGCACGGCACAGGCCACCAGAACATCAGGAATTTCATGCAATACGGCTGGGATGGGATTTGTTTTAACGGTGTGGCGTTGACGGCCAAATAAACATTAATCACCATAAAGACATAAAAATTCACCACGAAGGCACGAAGTTTTTCTTTATCGTTTCCACGCTCCGGCGTTACCGCATTAAGATAAGAAATACGCTGGTCCCCAAGCTCCAGCTTGGTAGCCCAGATGACGTGTTTTTCTTCGTGTCCTTCGTGGTGAATTATAAATTATGATCGACTTTCTAATCATCGGCCAGGGACTGGCAGGCAGCTTGCTGGCCTGGGAACTCATACAACGCGGCTGCAAAGTCCTCATTGTCGATAACGGCCGGGAAAATGCCTCGCAGGTTGCAGCAGGACTGATCAACCCGATAACCGGCATGCGCTTTGTAAAATCCGCCGATGTCGATACGCTGTTGCCCACGGCAAAACACTGCTATTCCCAGCTAGCCGATTTTTTCCAGCAAGACTTTTATATCGAAAAACCGATGCTGCGGTTTTTCCGTAGCGACAGCGAATTTACAAACGCCCATAAACGCCTCAGTAACCCTGACTATCAAGCCTACCTCGGCGACATACAGCAGCCGGGAAAAGCCATCGACAATCTCGCAACACCCTTCGGTTTTCTGGAACAAAGACAAACCGGTTATTTATTAACCCGGCCGCTATTAAGTTGCCTGAAAGCGTTTTTCATTGCCAACGACAGCTACCGGCAGGCTGATTTCGATTACCGGGACATACAGCTGCAACCGTCTTTACGCTGGCTGGACATCGCCCCCAAGCAGATTATTTTCTGCGAAGGCTATCAGGCAACGCAAAACCCCTGGTTTTGCTGGCTGCCTTTTCAACCGGTCAAGGGCGAAATCCTGACGCTGGAACACCAGACCGAATTGCCCGATAAAATCCTCAATTACGGCAACTGGCTGATCCCGTTAAATACCCATCAAATTAGAATCGGCGCAACCTTCGACCGGGAAAACCTGGATACTCAGGCTACCGAGCAGGGCAAAAATGACTTGCTAAATGCGCTCAGCCAAGTCGCACCCGGTTTGACTCAGGCAACGCTGATCAACCACCAAGCCAATGTCAGGCCATGTACTCAGGACAGACAGCCGTTTATCGGCCTGCATCCGCAACACAAGCAACTCGCCATTTTTAACGGCTTTGGCGCAAAAGGCAGCTTACAGATACCTTGGTACAGCCGACATTTCGCCGATGCTTTATTAAACGGCGCTCCCCTACCCCATTCCAGCAATATCCAACGCCATTATGAAACGCATTTCACTGGTTAACGCAGCTCATGACTTAATCCGGGACATTCTCCGCCCCGGCGATATTGCCATTGATGCTACGGTAGGCAACGGTCACGATACCGTATTCCTCGCCGAACAAGTCGGTCCATCCGGCCATGTTTACGGCTTTGATATACAACAGGCGGCCATCGACTCGACTCTGGAGAAATTCCGGCAAGCACACTCACCGGAATGCCTGACCTTGATCCACGCCAGCCATGCCGACATGGACGAAAGAATTCCCGCATATCACCACGGCAAAGTCCGCGCAATCATGTTTAATCTGGGCTATTTGCCGGGCGGCGATAAAACCGTCATTACGCTAACCGATTCCACATTGACCGCCTTGACTGTCGCCGCCCGGATTTTAGCTGTCGAAGGCATCATCACCCTGCTCGCCTATCCCGGCCACCAAGGCGGCGATCTGGAAACCGGTCAGGTTAAAAACTGGTGCGAGCAACTGGATACCCAGCAATTTGAAGTCAGCACTATTTACAGCACCGAACATAAAGACTCGGCACCTCGTCTTTTTGTGATCCGCAAACTGCGTTAAACCAAGACAATCTGGTATCATTGCGCGCCTTATTACCCATTCTCCATAAAGGAAACCCATGTCAGAATTCAATAACGTAACCATCGTCAAAAAAGCCAACGTTTACTTCGGCGGCAATGTCAGCAGCCGGACGATCAAGTTCGCAGACGGTTCGTCAAAAACCCTGGGCTTCATGTTGCCCGGCGAATACACCTTCAACACCGCCGACCCTGAACTCATGGAAATCATCGACGGCGAACTGGATGTTTTATTGCCCGGCGCTGAATGGCAAAGCATCAAAGGCGGCGAATCTTTCAACGTGCCCGCCAATGCGGCATTCACCATGAAAGTTAAAACCCCTAGCGATTATTGCTGTTCATTCATCAAATAACGACATGGAAAAAGTCGCCATCTTTGTCGATGTGCAGAATATCTATTACACCACCAAGCAAAGTTACCGGCGGCATTTTAACTACACTGCATTCTGGTCGCAGGCGACCGCAGGCAGGGAAGTGATCGCGGCGTTTGCTTATGCCATCGATAAGGGCGACTGCAAGCAGCAGGGATTTCAACAGGTACTCAGGAATATCGGCTTTGAAGTCAAGCTAAAGCCTTACATCCAGCGTAGCGACGGTTCCGCGAAAGGCGATTGGGACGTAGGCATTACGCTGGATGCGATCGACTATGCGGCCAAGGTCGATGTGATTATTTTGTTATCCGGCGACGGCGACTTCGACCTGTTATTGGACAAGGCTCGAAACGTTTACGGCGTAACGACGGAAGTATACGGCGTACCGGCCTTGACCGCGCCCTCGCTGATTAATTCGGCCGGCCGTTTTATAGCCATAGACGATAAGCTGTTACTGTAGAACACTCGAAGGCTAAAATCTGTTAGAATACGGCTTTATTTTTCAAAGCCGTAAAAAATCGCTCAATGGCGCTTAAGTCAACCATCTATAAAGCCGACTGTCAGATTTCAGACATGGACAGAGGCTATTATCAATCGCATCACCTGACCATTGCCCTGCACCCTTCGGAAACCGAAGAGCGCATGATGACGCGTCTGCTGGCTTTTGTAATCAATGCCCATGAACACCTGCAATTCACTAAAGGTCTGAGTACCGATGATGAACCCGAGCTCTGGCAAAAAAGCCTGACCGACGACATTGAGCTGTGGATTGATGTCGGCATGCCCGATGACAAACGCATCCGCAAAGCGTCTAATCGCGCCGATAAAGTCATCATCTACACCTACGGCGGACGCAATGGCGTCTGGTGGAACCAGATTCAACATAAGCTGGAACGCTTTAAAAACCTGACGGTTATTAATTTACCCAAAGAAGCGACCGATCAACTCGCACCGATGGTAAAGCGCACCATGCAATTGCAAATCAGCATCCAGGACGGACAGATTTGGGTCAGCGACGATCAAAACACGGCCAATATAGTGCCTGAAACATGGCTTAATTAATTTAAAAGCTTCACCACGAAGGCACGAAGAACACGAAGCTTTAATGATATTCTTCGTGAACTTCGTGCCTTCGTGGTGAATCAGTCCCTTTGCAATCCAACAATCTTTTACCCTTAATCTTCGGAACAAAAACTTGATTTCTACAGCTAACATCACCATGCAGTTCGGGGCTAAACCCCTGTTTGAAAACGTCTCGGTCAAATTCGGCGACGGCAACCGTTACGGCCTGATCGGCGCGAACGGCTGCGGCAAATCGACCTTCATGAAAATATTGAGCGGCGATTTGGAACCCTCGGCGGGCAACGTCAGCATCAGCCCCAATGAGCGTCTGGGTAACTTGCGCCAGGATCAATTCGCCTATGAAGACCAACGCGTCCTTGACGTAGTGCTGATGGGCCACGCCGAGATGTGGGCGGCGATGTCCGAACGCGACGCCATCTACGCCAACATGGAAGCGACCGAAGACGACTACATGCGCGCCGCCGAGCTTGAGTCGGTGTTCGCCGAATTCAACGGCTATACCGCCGAAGCCAGGGCCGGCGAGCTATTGCTGGGCCTGGACATTCCGCTGGAGCAGCATAACGGCCCGATGAGCGCCGTAGCGCCGGGCTGGAAGCTGCGCGTATTGCTCGCACAGGCCTTGTTTTCCAATCCCGACATCATGTTGCTTGATGAGCCGACCAACAACCTGGACATCAACACCATACGCTGGCTTGAAGACATACTGAACCAACGTAATTGCACGATGATTATCATCTCGCATGACCGTCACTTTTTAAACAGCATCTGCACCCACATGGCCGACATGGACTATGGCGAGCTGCGCGTTTATCCCGGCAACTATGACGACTACATGATCGCGGTTACCGAAGTTCGCGAACGCCTGCTGGCCGGAAACGCCAAGAAAAAAGCCCAGATTGCCGAACTGCAAACCTTCGTCAGCCGGTTCTCGGCGAATGCGTCCAAGGCCAAACAGGCCACCTCGCGCGCCAAACAGCTGGATAAAATCAAACTGGATGAAGTCAAGCCTTCAAGCCGGGTTAATCCGTTTATCCGCTTCGACCAGACTAAAAAGTTGCACCGCTTGGCGCTGGAAATTGAGGGATTGACCAAGGGTTATGGCGAGCAACCCTTATTCAAAGACCTGAACCTGATGATTCCCGTCGGTGAGCGTGTTGCTGTTTTGGGCCCTAACGGTATCGGTAAATCAACTTTGCTACGCACACTGGTCGGCGATTTAACGCCGGATGCCGGTGCGGTTAAGTGGTCGGAAAACTCGGAAGTGGGTTATTTTGCCCAGGATCATGCCGAAGACTTTGCCGAAGACACCACGCTTATCGAGTGGATGAGCCAATGGCGTAAGGAATCGGACGACGACCAAGCCATACGCGGCACCTTGGGACGATTATTGTTCAGTGCGGACGACATCAACAAATCCGTTAAAGTCATCTCCGGCGGAGAACAAGGCCGCATGCTGTTCGGCAAGCTGATCCTGCAAAAAAACAACATCATGGTGTTGGACGAACCGACCAACCATTTGGACATGGAATCGATTGAATCGCTGAATACCGCGCTGGAAAATTATCCCGGCACCTTGATATTCGTCAGTCATGACCGGGAATTTGTGTCCTCGCTGGCGACCAGGATTATCGAACTAACCCCGACCGGCGTTGTTGATTTCAGCGGTAATTATGAGGATTACTTAAGCAGTCAGGCGTAGATCAGAGATTAAGAGCGCTCAGAAAGCCAAAAATAGAACGCTGATGACGCCGATTAATTAAGATTTAATAAGATTTTTAAATTACACAGCAAAATTCGACACCGTTGCTCCCTCTCCTGCTGGAGAGGGTTGGGGTGAGGAGATTCAAAAAACGAATTTTGAACTGCAAACGACATATCTGCGTTCATCATGCTCATCTGCGTTCCATTCCGCGCTTGGCGCTGAGTTATCCGATTAATTTCCATTCCTTAACGTATTACCCACCAAATCGGCGACGGCCCTGTTCGCCACGCCGACTACCTTGATATTGTTTTTAACAAAGCCGGTATAATTTTCGTGCAAATGGCCGTGAAAGATATTTTTTACGCCCATCGCGGCAGCCAGCTCACCAATCACATCAAACCCGTGCCGATGAGATCCCGGCGCTTCATGGGTCACCAAAATATCCGCTTTCAGCGCCTTTAATGCCTCAAACTCATCATGCCAAATCGCCCCCTTGTATTTTAACGACATGGCCGTATGCCTTAGATTGATAGGCTGGTTATACAGATAATGCTGTTTGTCCCGCCATTTAGGCTGCTGCGGCGGATACCAGACCCGACCAAGAAAAATCCCTCCTAAACCGGCAATTCTCAGTCCTGCTATTTCCGTGACTTTCAAGTGCAAACCGTTATCGGCCAGGGCCGAATGAAACAGATTTTTATATTTGCCGGGCGTTTCAAAATCATGATTCCCCGCAATCCACCAGATTTTGGTTAAACCGACAATTTCCTGCAAACAGCTTTCCAAGGGCATTTCCAGGTCGTAATCGCCCAGCAAAACAACGGCTTCGGGTTTATATTCATGCACTGCCGCTATCAGCGGTTTGAAATCTCCATGCGGATCGCCTGCAAATAAAATCTTGTTCTTTGGGTTCAAATTGTTACTCCTGTTAACTGGAACCTGACACTAATGCTGAAAATAACAACGTTCTATTTTCGTTGCTCCGCGCGGGCTTAAAATTTCTCTCGATTATAGACAAAAGTCGCCTTGATTAATATCAAGCTGTTAAATGCGGGGTGAGTTGATAAGATTTGCAACGCGAATTACGGCTGCATGGGCAGCTGTTTGCTCCTCGGCAATTGCTCCTGCATCGCCTGTAAAGCACCTACTCTAACTACAGTCCATCCATGGCCTTATGCAATATCTGCATTCACCACATCCATGTGGATTATGCAGAAGCGTGTCACCCTCTGCGCCAGTCGTGATAACGCGCGACACACCACAACAAGCCTTTCGGCGCATGGTTGCGCTTCCAGACTCCGGCTACATATTTATTAGCCTCGGCCAGAGTTGGATAAATATGGATGGTGCCCAGCAACTTATTCAGGCCGATATTGTGCTTCATCGCCAGCACGAACTCGGCGATCAAATCACCGGCCTGTTCGCCAACGATAGTCACACCGAGAATCCGGTCCTTGCCCGGCGAAGTTAATACTTTAACGAAGCCGTGCGCTACGCCATCTGCAATAGCGCGATCAAGATCGTCAAGATGATAGGTGCTGACTTCACAGGCAATGCCTTTTGCTTTCGCCTCCTGTTCATTAAGACCGACCCGCGCAACTTCAGGATCGGTAAAGGTAGCCCAGGGAATCACCGAGTAATCGGTGCGAAATTTTATGAAGCTGCCGAACAATGCATTCACCGCCGCATACCAGGCCTGATGAGCGGCGACATGCGTAAATTGAAACGGGCCGGATACATCGCCGCAGGCAAAAATGTTCGGGTAATTGGTCTGCTGGAATTCATTAATTTCAATGGTGCGGCCGGGCGAGGTTTCAACACCCAGCTGCTCAAGGCCATATCCCTGGATATTGGCAACCCGGCCGATAGCCAGCAATACCTGATCGAAGGGAATACGCAGCTCTTTACCGTCATGCTCGGCAAGCAGGATTTTTTCACCGTTTTCGATAATAAATCCTTTGGCAGTATGTCCAACAAGTACATTAATGCCTTCCAGACGGAACTTCGCCACGACAGCCTCGGAGACTTCGGCGTCTTCTCGAATTAATAAGCGCGGCAACATTTCGATTTGGGTCACCTGACTGCCTAAACGGGCAAAGCTTTGCGCCAATTCACAGCCGATAGGCCCGCCGCCCAACACGACCAACCGTCCGGGCAATTCTCGCAACGCCCAAATAGTATCGGAGGTTAGATAATCGATGCCCTCAATGCCTGCAATCGGCGGCACAAACGGACGCGAACCGGCGGCAATAACGATGGAGCGCGTGGTGATAATGCGGGTTGCTCCCGCCGTTGTCACCTGCACTTCCCAGGGTGAAATAATCTTCGCTTCACCTTCGATAACGTCCACGCCAAGCTCTGTGTAACGTTGCACGGAATCATGCGGCTCGACGGTTGTAATAACCGCTTGCACCCGGTTCATAACAGCGGCGAAATCCACTTCGACATCGGTTTTTTTGATGCCGAAATCGGCAGACCTGCGCATTTGGGCCAACAGCCTGGCCGAGCGGATCAAGGCTTTAGACGGTACGCAACCGGTGTTCAGGCAATCGCCGCCCATTTTATGTTTCTCAATCAAGGTGACTTTGGCTTTGACGGCTGCGGCGATGTAGGCGGTCACCAAGCCGCCTGAACCTGCGCCTATCACCACGATGTTATTGTCAAAGCGCGATGGCTTTATCCATTGCGCATAAATTTTGTTCGCCTTGATGGCTTCGACGATTTTATTGGTCAGTAACGGAAAAATGCCCAGTAACGCAAAAGAGCCGATCAATCCGGGTGACAAAATACCCGACAATGACTCCAGCCTGCCCAGCTGAGTTCCCGCATTCACATAAACTACCGTACCGGCCAACATGCCAATCTGACTGACCCAATAGAACGTTTGCGTTTTCAGGGTTGTTAAGCCCATAACCAGGTTAATAACAAAGAAAGGGAAAACCGGCACCAATCTCAAGGTAAACAGATACAGCGCGCCATCCCTGTCCATGCCTTTATTAATAATATTCAGGCGATCGCCGAAACGGGCTTTAACCGCATCGCGAAACAAGAAACGCGCCGCCAGAAAAGCCAGCGTTGCACCGATGGTGGAGGCAAACGAGACAATCAGCGTTCCCCACAGCAAACCGAAAACGGCGCCGCCGGCCAGCGTAAGAATTGCGGCGCCCGGTAAAGATAATCCGGTCACCGCGATATAAATCAACGCATATACAGCAACCGCAAGACCGGGATGATTACTGCGATAAGTTTCGATAGCCGCTTGCTGGGCCTTAAGTGTTTCGAGCGTTAAATAGTATTGCAGGTCAAAATAAAAAACGCCGCGATCAGGGTGACAATGACAGCTAACAACGCCCAACGTGAAAAATTCATAATAGTCTCCTTGCCAATTAGAAAGCATGTTAGCAGGAATTTCCCGTAGCCCTGTTTTATCTGTAGCAGCCAAAAAATAAACTACAAATTTGATGCTCCGCAAAAAATCCAAACAAACACTCCCTTGACCAAGAGAATGCAAGAGAGTGCTCGAGCTTTTATGCGCAGAGATAAAATTTAATCCGCCAAGCGCTTGGCAATTCGGTAGTAAGTCTTTTTAAGCTCTTCACCGACTATTTTGGCCTTGGCTATAAACTCTTCGGAAGTTTCCACCGACTCATCCGCTATTTCAGCGGCCTTGATTTTTAAACGGCCCCATTCTTTTTCGGCATCTTCAAATTCTTGCTTGGCTTCCATCGAAGCCAGATGCAGTTTTAAATTGATTTCATCGCGTTCGACTTGCAACTTATCTAATAACTTTTCAAAATCTTCTTTTATTGACATGACACACCCCAATTTATCGCTCATTAGATTAACTTAAAAACCAGTTGATATTACATAACCATTTGTAGCATAGAGAAATCAGCCCTTTCAATCAATAAGTAGTACCACCGATCAGCCCCGACCACTAACACGCCGAATGCCTTGCGTTACCTACGTTTCAGGTGTTTTTTTACTTTCGTTTTTAATAGAATTGTCAAAATTAACTGTTATAGTATTACAGTATACACGCGCCCGAAAATCGCCCCATTGACAGAAATATTTTATGACTCACGAACTTTTATTATTACGACATGCCAAGTCGGATTGGGCAGTTGATATGGATGATTTTTCCCGTCCCTTAAAAAAACGCGGTCGGCGCGCTGCCAAGCAGGTAGGCCGTTGGTTGCATGAGCAGCATTTGATACCCGACACCATACTCAGCTCTCCGGCGACACGCGCCTTGGCGACAGCGCAACGGGTTTGTCGACAGTTAGACATAGATGAATCGGCTATCGTCTGCGACCCGCGCATTTATGAAGCGAATGCTTTAACCTTACTGACTGTATTAAAAACCAGTTGTCATGGACGGCGGGTACTGTTGGTCGGGCATAATCCCGGCCTGGAAGACTTGTTGTTAAAACTAATTCCCCATTCGGTTCCGTTATCGGCTAACGGAAAATGCCTGTCTACCGCCGCTTTAGCCCAACTCACCTTTAAAGGCGACTGGACAGAACTGACCGAAGGCTGCGCCAAATTAGTCACGCTGATTCGCCCGGACAGCTTGCCTGAATAACAAAAAACGGGAATACATAATGTTAAGACTATTCACTATTGACCGGGGGCGGCTCAAAGAACAGACGCCGCCTGAAGACCAGCTCAAACAGGCGATCGCTAAAGCGTCCTGGATCGATGCCCACGATGCCAGCGACAGTGAGCGCGCGCAGCTGCAAACATTTTTGCGCACGGCGCTGCCCGAATCGGATGATGTGGAGGAAATCGAGTCTTCGGCGCGCTACTTTACCGATAACACCGGCGTTCACGTGCGATCTTTGTTTCTGTCGCAAAGCGAAGGGCGGCACAGTACAGCGACCGTCGCCTTCATTTTGCAAAACGACCGGTTAATTACCTTGCGCGAAGGCGCATTGGCGGATTTTCGCCTGCTACGTATGCGCGCCCGGCACGGGCAGATAGAAGCGCATTCACCGCAGGAATTGCTGGTCATTATGTTCGAGCAAAAAGTGGAAAATCTCGCCGATGCGCTGGAGGATATTCATCGTAAACTGGAAGATGTCAGTTATCTGGTGCTGGAAGAAATAGACTCGGATCTTGAAAATGCCATTGACCAACTGGCCAAACTGGAAGACAGCAACGGTAAGATTCGGCTCTGCCTGATGGATACGCAACGTTCCATATCCTTTCTGCAACGGCATTTGCGTAATCATCCCGAGCTGCAGGAAACGGCGCGGGAGATCATGCGCGACGTGGATACCTTGATGTCGCATACCACGTTCCTGTTCGATAAAATCAATTTCTTGATGGACTCGACTCAAGGCTTTATCAACATTACCCAAAACAAGATTATTAAAATCTTTTCCATTGCTGCCGTGGTATTTCTGCCGCCAACCCTGGTGGCCAGCATTTACGGCATGAATTTCCAAAACATGCCGGAGCTCAATTTACAACTGGGTTATCCCGGCGCACTGTGTTTAATGCTGCTGTCGGGAATTGCGCCTTATTGGTTTTTTAAACGAAAAGGCTGGCTGTAGGCTACACCGGTTAAGACAGCATGCCACTCGGAAATGCTGTCTTAACCCAATCGAAGTAAATTCCTTAATCAAAATAGCAAGCTCCCCTTGCTTATCAAGCAGCGCCCCCTATACACGGCTGTCTATCAACAATTGTGTTAGAATTAAAAAATTGACCAGCCCTCTTTGTATGCTCTAAACCGGAAAATTTCGCCATGACCAAGGAACCTTTTTTTCGTCTCAATCAAGAACCCGACGCCTTGAGCGGTTTTTCGCGCACCGTCGCGGAAATCCAGTGGTTACTGCTGGTCTTGATGATGTTCTATCTGGTGGTAGGGCAAATCGAAGAAAACGTTAAAATCTTTTTGTTAGGCGGCCTCTGCGCTTTCGCCGGCTTCGTCATGATATTCCATTACCTCAACTTTTTTGCCAAAGCCAACGTCTGGAAACTGGCTTTAGAAACCTGGGTCATGATCTTGTTGGTCACCTGGTTCGTCTGGCACACCGGACGCCAAAACAGCCTGTTACTTAACTTGTATTTCCTACCCATCATCACCAGCGCCCTGGCCTTGGGCAGGCTGACTACATTATTGGAAGTGCTGTTAATCGGCGCTTGTTATCTGTATTTGGGCAAAAGCGGCGTACCTGGCGACGAGGTCTTTTCCCTAACCCAAAGCAGTATCCTGTTGGCATGGCTGTTTCCCATGTTACTGGTGGGTTACGTCACCACCATGTTGTCCAGCGACATTTACCACGCTTTCAGCCGCATCAAAACCACCGCGCAAACCGATGAATTAACCAGCCTCTACAACCGCCGGGCGTTCATGGATCTATTCGAAAAACAATTGCAACAAGCCCGGCGCAGGGAAAGCACTTTCAGCCTGTTACTAGGGGATTGCGATAACTTAAAAATCGTTAATGACAAATACGGTCATGAAGCAGGCAACTTATTGTTGCAAGCCATCGCCGACAACTTTCGTCACTGTTTAAGAGGTTGCGACTCCGCCGCCCGCTATGGCGGCGATGAATTCACGATATTACTGCCGAACACCAACGTAGAAGCGGCTGAACTGGTGACAAAGCGTATCAAAGACACATTGGTTGCAAGCAGTTTTAACTACCGCGGCAATGCAATCACCACCAATATCAGTGTCGGCATTGCCACCTATCCGGAACACGGCGATACGGCCGAAGCATTGTTACGACATGCCGACCAAGCGATGTATGCCAACAAACGTGAAAGTAAAAATCAAGTTGCGGCAACTAACGGATAAACCTTCTTTAAAGTCACAAGCATTTAGCTAAAATTTGGGGAAACGCTATTTCTGAGTTTGGAAATGTCGGCCATAAAAAGCATGCCTGACCTGCTCGCGCTTATCATCCAGCGGCATGCTCGAAAAACGCTTCGCCCGATTCCGGCAATTCATCATACTCTTCCGGCTGGATAACATGGGCATCAACCTCCAAAATGATGCGCGCACGCCTACCCCAAGCGAAACAATTCCTTAACCAATAGTTCAACGCCCCAGGTTACAACTAAACCCAAAACAGACATAGCCAATGATGCAGTCAGTATGTTGAGATTATTCAGTGTGAATTTGTTCATGGCGGTTAACCCTTTGTAAATGATTCAAAGGGCTATTCTGAATTAGCCACGTTAAAATTTGATGACACGGCAACAATGCGCTTATTTACCGCAAGGCATCAATCGCCAACCGGGTATGATGCAGCATTTTTTGGCAAAGGGTGCTCATCGCCCTTTACAAAAACGAACACCGGCGTACTGGTCTGGGTTCCGGTCACCCAGACCACCTGCTGACTGACGGAAACGGCCTGCGCACAGGCCCAGCTTTTCTTCATTCGTATTGTATTGTAACGGATGGATTTTACAGACGGGGCGACTGTTTCTTATAACAGGCGGCAAAGGCAATGCTATAGAAAATCACCGTTTTTGATAAGGACTGCCCGTTGCCAAACCAAACCGGCAGGCAAAAAAAAGGGCTATCATTTCTGATAGCCCTTTTTTATTAATGGCGTCCCCAGGGGGGTTCGAACCCCCGTTACCGCCGTGAAAGGGCGGTGTCCTAGGCCACTAGACGATGGGGACTAAAACTGGTTTAGTCAGCCTGAACTTAACTGTAAATCATATTGCTGTTTTTATGCCTTAAAAATCATAAAACCGCAAAGTCATAAAAAAGGCCTAACACATAGGCCTTAATATATGGCGTCCCCAGGGGGGTTCGAACCCCCGTTACCGCCGTGAAAGGGCGGTGTCCTAGGCCACTAGACGATGGGGACTAGAACTGATTTACCAACTTTTTGGTGGAGCCAAGCGGGATCGAACCGCTGACCTCAACACTGCCAGTGTTGCGCTCTCCCAATTGAGCTATGGCCCCCAAGTTGAGAACCGGTATTATACGGTAATTACCGGTTGTGTCCAATACTAATTTAAGTTTTTTATATGGTTTATGGCTCGCTGTATTCTAGCCAAGGTTTTTTCCTTGCCCAACAATGACAAGGTTATATCAATCGCCGGTGAAACCGCTGAACCGCAAACTGCGACGCGCAAAGGCTGAGCCACCTTACCCAGACCCAGCGCCATGGTTTCGGCAAGATTCAGCACAATCTGGTGCAAGGCCTCGCCATTCCACTCGGTCACCGCTGCAAATTCATCATGCAACCTCGCCAAAACCTCATCCGAACCGGGAGTGAAATTCTTTTTAGCGGCTTTTTCATCATACGCATCGAAATCCTTATAGAAATAAACGCTGGCGGCGGCTATTTCAACCAAGGTTTTGCAGCGCTCCCGTTGCGCCTTGACCATATCGACAAGACTGGGACCTTCGGTAGGATCGATGCCCAGTTCGCCCATATGCCAGCTTAAATGGCGCGCCACATGAGCCGGATCGCTGTTCATGATGTACTGATGATTCAGCCATAACAGCTTTTCGGTGTTGAACGCGGATGCCGACACATTGACATTCTCCAAGTCAAAATGCTCGACCATTTCATCAATCGTAAAAATCTCCTGATCGCCATGCGACCAACCCAGACGCACCAAATAATTCAGCAAGGCATCGGGCAAATAGCCGTCATCGCGAAATTGCATCACACTGACCGCACCGTGACGCTTTGACAACCTCGCGCCATCAGGCCCCAGTATCATCGGCAGATGCGCATACTTCGGCAGTTCTGCACCCAAGGCCTTAAGGATATTCATCTGCCTGGGCGTGTTGTTGATATGATCGTCGCCGCGTATGACATGCGTGACCTTCATATCCATGTCGTCAACCACCACCGTTAAATTGTAGGTCGGTGTGCCATCGCCCCTGGCGATAATCAAATCATCCAGTTCTTTATTGGCGACAACAATGTCGCCCTTAATCAGGTCGGGTATGGTGACTGCGCCGTCAACCGGATTTTTAAAGCGGATCACCGCCTCCCGGTCGCCTTTCGGCCCAACAATATCCCGGCATTTGCCGTTATAGCGCGGCTTTTCCTTATTAGCCATTTGCTCGGTACGCAACTGCTCCAACTCTTCTTTACTGCAATAGCAATAATAGGCGTCGCCCTGATCCAGCAATTGCTGAATAATCTCCTTGTACCGATCGAAATGATGGGTTTGGTAAAAAGGCCCTTCATCATATTCCAGTCCCAACCAGGTCATGCCTTCCAAAATGGCATCGACCGATTCCTGCGTGGATCGCTCCAGATCGGTATCTTCGATCCTTAAAATAAACTTTCCGCCATGCTTGCGTGCATAAAGCCAGGAAAACAAGGCAGTGCGAGCGCCGCCTACATGCAGATAACCCGTTGGACTCGGGGCAAAACGTGTTTTTATACTCATTTGATATTATTTCGTTAGTACAATTCTGTTAGCGTATTTTATCGGGATTTGTTTGGCGGCGGATTTCTCATACCACACTGTTGCTATATTAACATCGTTTTTCATACCGATCCCCTGCCTACAGCGCCAATAAAACCCTGATTGACGGATTTTAACATTTACTCCGCTGTTTTTTTTGCTCATCTTGGAGCATCAATACCACTTCCTTTTAGTTTATTTCATGCCGAGACTTACCCTCACATATTAAAAATCAATCTCGACATGCAAGCGTTAACCGGCATTCGGACTATTATTCCAATAAGTGTTTCCACTGATTTTATAGACCGCTTATTTATTATATCCTGTAGCCGTCATTACCATCCCAGCCGGTTATTTTAGGATTATCTATCCAACTTAAATTAAGACGATACTAGGATCAACACCGATGGCTACTGTATAACATTGCGTTATCTTAATCGATTTGGTAACAAGGAGATATTCCATGAAAAAAATACTTATCATTGCGACAGCTATTTTAAGCGCGCTTATTTCAGGTTGCGCCTCGCAACCTTTAAGCACCTTCGACATCTTTCACCCTCAAGATTTAAACGGTTTAGTCTCCTCAGGACAATATGTACAAAAAGCCGATAACTTCTTTGTACTTAATGATTCCTCATCATCAATGGACGAAGATTATCTCGGCGCAGGCTACCCGGCCCAGCCCTGTCCTAACAAACTATCCATTGAAAAAGAAATCCTGAACCGGATCAACCTGACCATTCCCGATCTAAAACTGACTTCAAGCATTCGCAGCTTTGGTTTCGGCCCTTGCCTGGACTGGGGCTTCACCCGGCTTAACCAGGCGCCGAGCCCCTACTCAAAATCAGCTTTCGGCAGCGGCATAGATACGCTGACCTGCGCAAGTGGCGGCACACCGATGGATAGCGGAATTGAAGGGACAACCAACGACTTATCAACCACGACGGGCAACATCGCCGTTTTGATTCTCAGCGATGGAGAGGTCGACTCCGCCCCTGTTGCAGAAGTTAAAGCCCTAAAACAAAAGTATGGCGACAGATTATGCGTTTATACGGTCTGGGTAGGCAACGAACAGGAAAAATACGGACAAACCCTATTAAATCAGCTCTCTGACATGACTATTTGCGGCTTTGGCACCACGGCTGAACGAATTTCCAGCCCCGACGGCATGACCAAATTTGTGCAAAGCGTTTTCTTAAAAGGCACCACGCCACCGGTTGCCGACTGCTCGGCACTGGATGATGATGCCGACGGTATCAACAACTGCAAGGATAAATGCCTGAACACCCCAAAAGGCGCTCACGTTAACCAATTCGGCTGCTGGATTGTTGATGTTAAATTCGACAACGACAAAAGCAACATCAAACCCCAATATTACCGTGAACTCGATAATGCCGTTACCGTCATCAATCAAAATCCCGGCGTAAATATTGAAGTGCAAGGCCACACCAGCAGCACCGGCACAGTGGAATACAACCAGAGATTATCAGAGCGTCGCGCACTGGCCGTTAAAAACTATTTAAGCAGCAAGTCCGCCCACGCAGGCGGAACATTGACCGCCCGCGGATACGGCTTAACCCAACCTATCGACACCAATGAGACCGAAGAAGGCCGCTCCAACAACCGCAGAGTGCAGCTGGAAGTGCTTCAATAGCTTTATCTGATACCGGTATAAACCGGAAACGCTTAAGTCATTAAGCGTTTCCAAATACGCAAAAGGGCGGGCACCATTACCCCGCCCTTTTTATTGCCGACTTAAAAAGAAAATTTCCCTGCAATTATCAGGAAAATCGCCCAATACCTTTTACCCGGATTTATGAATAATAGGCCATTTTAATTAATGGCATTAATGACATGATCCGCTTACCCTACCTGTTACTGAGTTTTCTACTATTCCCCGTTGCCTCTCTTGCTCACGGACCCACCCCGCAAAAAGCCAAGGAAAGCATCACCATTAATGCTTCCGTTGATACCGTCTGGAATGCAATCAAGCAATTCGATGCCATTGCCGGCTGGCATCCCGATGTTAAAGCAAGCTCAGGCGATGGCAAAAACGCCTCCGACGGCATTAGAACCATTACCCTGCAAAATGACGGGCAACTGGTAGAGAGCCTGGATTTTTACAGCGATAAAGATCATGAATACAATTACCGCCTTAAAGTCGAAAATGTAACGGCATTTCCGGTCGGTTCGTACACCACCAACCTCCAGGTAACGGCTGGGAGCGACGCCAACACCAGCGTGGTTACGCTAAAAAGCCGTTTCTACCGTGGCGATAGCGGCAATACCCCGCCTGAAAACCTGAATGATGCGGCGGCAGTTAAAGCGATGAATGCGTTCTTTAAGAACGGTTTGATGGGGCTAAAACAAAAGCTGGAAAAATAAAAAATACTATGGGCAAAAGGCAGACGAAAGATGTTTCTTTCGCCCTTCGCCTTTCGCCTTTTATCATGATTAACTTTCATGCGCCTCAATAAGACCTTGTCGACTTGCCAGCAAGGTCAACTCGGCCAGTGTTTCCGCGCCCATTTTTTCCTTGATTACGGTGCCGTGGTTACATACCGTCTTGTAACTTAAACACAGCTTTTCCGCCGCCTTTCGGACCGTATAGCCATTCGCCAACAAACAGAATACATCGAACTCTCTCGGAGAAAGCGTTTTGATTTTTTCCGATTCGTCCTGCTCACCGGCCATAGAAACAGCCAGTTGTTGGGCAATATCAGGATCAACATAAGTACCGCCCTGAGCTATTTTATACACCGCAGTGATCAGCGTTTCAGGCATGCTGTTTTTAGTAATATACCCCTTGGCCCCGGCCGCAAGCGCACGCGTCACATAAACCAGTTCATTATGAATGCTGAAGACCAGGATTTTACAGTGCGGATCACGATTGAGCAGTCTCCTGATGCTCTCAAAACCGCCTATACCCGGCATCGATAAATCCGTCACCACAATATCCGGTTGATGCTGGTTGTACATTTGACAAGCGGCCTCCCCCCGATCCGCCTCATAAATCTGTCCGATTTTATCGGATAGGGACAGATAAGCCTTGTAACCCGTACGAACCACGGCATGATCATCCACCAATAACACACTAATCTTATTCGCCACTACTTTGCTCCGTAACGTGTCAAAACAGTCATCATGCCTGTTTATAAACGGCAAATCGATAGGAGCTTTTCCTGTTTTATATCGGCAAACACAGCGCTATACCGCCTGATCTACCGGCTGTCCACGAAAGGCACGAAAAATCATTGTGGGGATCGTGTTGCGGGGCTTTCGCGGACGATTCTTTTGGCGGATTCATTATTGGAAATCAGCTTAAGAGCCTCAAACAAACAACACAGGAAGTTTTCTTGGTTTATTCCGGGATTTTTCCCGCCGATTTCCGGGCTTATTCCGTAACGCTGCAGGCAACCGCTCCCGTACTATGACCGCCTGCTCAGCCCTGCATCTCAATGAGGCATTGCAAACGTTTTGATCAAGAAAGCCGGTTGTCTTACTTACCCTTTATTGATACGCACGGGCTTGGCTTTATATAAGTACAACAATCATAACCCCTGGAGGAACTATGCGGATTTCCAAATTCACCCGCGCCGCTGTCGCATCAGCTGTCTGTAGCGGCGCCTTATTGACGGTCTCCATGCCGACACAGGCCAACAAGGCCTTGGCGAGACTGTCGAAAGAAGACACTAACTGGGTCATGCAGACCAAAGACTACAGTGCCAGTCACTTTAGTGACATGACCCAGATTAACGCGCACAACGTCCAGCATCTACAGCCGGTCTGGTCGTTTTCTACAGGCGTACTGAACGGGCATGAAGGCGGACCGCTGGTCATTGACGGCATCATGTATGTGCATACGCCCTTCCCTAATAACATTTTTGCCATCGACCTGGATGAACCGGGCAAAATCCTATGGGAACACAAACCCAAACAAAACCCCGCCGCCCGCGCAGTAGCCTGTTGCGACGTGGTGAACAGGGGCTTGGCTTACGCGCCCGCCGGTGACGATTATCCGGCGACTATTTTCCAGAATCAACTGGACGGCCATATCGTTGCCTTAAACGCCAAGACCGGCGAATTGTTGTGGAAAATGGAGAATTCCGATATTGCGATGGGTTCCACGCTGACCGTCGCGCCTTTTGTCGCTAAAGATAAAGTCATCGTCGGCAGCTCGGGCGCGGAATTGGGCGTAAGAGGTTACGCCACCGCCTATAACATCAAAGACGGCAAACAGGCTTGGCGCGTTTACGCGACAGGCCCCGATGCCGACATAAAACTGGCCAAGGATTTTAACAGCGCCAACCCGCATTACGGCCAGTTCGGCTTGGGCCTGAAAACCTGGGAAGGCGATGCCTGGAAAATCGGCGGCGGCACCAACTGGGGCTGGTACGCGTTCGATCCCGATCTGGACATGCTCTATTACGGCTCAGGCAACCCCGCGCCGTGGAATGAAACCATGCGCCCCGGCGACAACAAATGGACGATGACCATCTGGGGCCGCGACATCAATACCGGCGAAGCGAAATTCGGTTACCAAAAAACGCCGCATGACGAATGGGATTACGCCGGCGTCAACTACATGGGCTTATCCGAGCAGCTCGTTGACGGCAAAATGACCAAACTGCTGACCCACCCCGACCGCAACGGCCTGGTTTATACCCTGAACCGCGAAAACGGCGATTTGGTCAACGCCTTTAAAATCGACGATACCGTCAACTGGGTTAAAAAAGTCGACCTGAAAACCGGCCTGCCGGTTCGCGATCCTGAGTTTTCCACGCACATGGATCACGAAGCCAAAGGCATTTGTCCATCCGCGATGGGTTATCACAACCAGGGCATCGAATCTTACGATCCGAACAAAAAACTGTTCTTCATGGGCACCAACCATATCTGCATGGACTGGGAACCGTTCATGCTGCCTTACCGCGCAGGCCAGTTCTTTGTCGGCGCGACGCTGAACATGTATCCGGGACCTAAAGGCACCTTGGGACAAGTTAAAGCGATGAACTCCGTGACCGGTAAATTCGAATGGGAAATTCAGGAAAAATTCGCAGTCTGGGGCGGCACCACCGCAACAGCGGGCGACCTGGTTTTCTACGGCACCCTGGACGGTTACATCAAAGCGCTGGATTCACGGAACGGCAAGGAATTGTGGAAATTCAAACTGCCTTCCGGCGTTATCGGCCACCCGATCACCTTCGGCCACAAAGGCAAACAATATGTGGCGATTTACTACGGTGTCGGCGGCTGGCCCGGCGTTGGTTTAGTGTTCGACTTGCAAGACCCTACCGCAGGTTTGGGCGCAGTCGGTGCGTTTAAAGAACTGGCCCACTACACGCAACAAGGCGGTGGCGTTATGGTCTTTGCATTGGGCTATTGATAACAGCGCAATTATTCAGCGCCCCTCTGTGCTAGTTCCCAAATTCCAGCTCTCGTCTTTATGCACAAGTGTCTGCGGAACACCGAGTCAACCCCTCGTTCCCACGCGCTGCGTGGGAATGCATTGCTGGACGCGCTGCGTCCCGTATAGGCACAGTGACTCGCGGCGCAGCGCGCCTTGACCGCATTCCCACGCAGCGCGTGGGAACGAGAATATAACGATGAGGGTTTGGGAACTGGCGAAACATTTAATCCGGCATTGATTGAGAGTAAATATGCACATGAATAAGTTTTTTATAACGGTTTTGTGTTTGGGGACGAGTTTAACAATCCCCCAAGCCAAGGCTGAACAAAACAAACCGCTAAAGGTCTGCGCTGCGGAAAACGAAATGCCTTATTCCAATAAGGCAGGCGAAGGCTTCGAGAATAAACTGGCGGAATTGGTAGGCAAAGCCCTGGGCAGAAAGGTCGAATACCTTAGCTGGAGCGACCCGCGTTACTACATACGCGACACCCTGGATAAAGGACTGTGCGATGTAGCGATGGGCGTCGATAAAGGCGATCCCAGAGTCTTAACCACCCAGCCTTACTACCGTTCCGGCTACGTCTTCATCTCGCGAGAAGCCGACAAGCTGAATTTGGAAAATTGGGATAGCGAAGCATTACGCAAGGCGCAGCGCATCGCTTTTGTACCCGACACACCGCCGGAAGTGATGATGCGAGGCTATCGGGCGTTACAACGATATGTTCAATTATTCCCAGGAGTTGGTGGGCTTTAAATCCAGGCGCAACCAGTACATTAAATACGAAACCTCGAAACTGGTCTCTGAAATTTCATCAGGCCATGCCGAAATTGCCGCCCTTTGGGGGCCGTCTGCCGCGCGTTATGTCAAAGCATCGACCACACCGTTGGTGATGACGATGATTCCTGACAACAACGTTCGTGCAGACGGTCAAAAAGTCGACTTTCACTTCAGCACCTCGATGGGCGTTCGAAAAAACGATCCGACCTTACTGGCTCAGTTGAACAAGGTTATTGAAGACAACCGGAATGAAATAACCGAGTTGCTGGAAGAAGAAGGCATTCCTTTGGTTGCAGAACCCGATGCGCCTTAAAAAATCACAAAGAAATTAGGTCTTAAAGATGAACAGAAAAAAATTATTCGTCGCATCGGCTGTCAGCCTTGCGTTGATCAGCTCGGCGGCTTTAGCGGAAATAACCTTTCGCAATACCATTACCGGCGCACCGCTGGATATGAGCGTCGCCAAATCGGGCGGCAACGAGGCCGTTTTCAATCAATTTAAGGAGACAGGCAAGAACCCCTACAACGGCGATAAAGAAGCCGTTCAAAAAGGCCACGACCTGTTTATGCCCGCCTGCTCCGGCTGTCACGGTCACGAAGCCGAAGGTAAATTAGGGCCGGGGCTGGCGGATGATTACTGGACGTATCCGTCTGCTGCTACCGATCAGGGTTTGTTCGAAGTGCTGTTCGGCGGCGCCAACGGCATGATGGGGCCGCAATACGTCAATCTATCGACCGATGAAATGCTGTTGATTATGTCCTGGATACGCGACATCTATAAAGGCGATCCGAAAAAAGCCAAATGGTTAAAAAAATAGAGAGGAAAAACCCATGAAAAAAATGCTTTTAATTAATGCAGGCGTAGTGTTGGCGGCGCTGTCCTATTCGGCTATCGCTTACGACGGTCAAAATTGCAGCGAACCGGGAGTTTGCTGGGAACCCAAGCCGGGCTACCCGGAAAAAGTGGCGGGCAGCAAGTACGACCCGAAACACGATGTCAATGAACTCAATAAGCAAGCCCAATCGGTTATAGAAATGGAAGAACGCAATAAAAAACGCCAGGAAAATTTGGCCAAGACCGGCAAGTTTGTTTATGACGTAGACGATATCGAATAGGGATTTGTTTTGGGCATAGATGCATTCCAATCATTCGTCCCCTTGTGAGTCTGTTTGTATCTTATGCCCCTTTTTCTTTTTTGCTCGCTCCCGCGCGGCACGCTCATTGTTATACACAAGTACCTACGGGCTGTCGTCATTCCGATAGTCCCTTACCTGGCGTTAGGCGAGAAACAGGCCGATATACAGACCTTCCAGGTTTTAAAAACCTGGAAGGTCTAACCGGCAACGTTCTAAACAGGCGGGACGTTACAGGATGTAGGCAAGCCGGAAACGCCACCTCGCGCTGCGCTTGGGTGGCCTTATTCCGGCCTACTTCGAAATGTGTATAAAGATGAACGCGGCGCGTTGGAACTAGGGGAAATCCAGATTTTATTATAAAGCCAATGAACACAGACACCCAACTTACCGACTGGCGCGAACAAGCGTTACAGTTTGAACGACAAATCAATCAAACCGTTATCGGCCTACAGCCTGCGGTCAGGCATATCATTCTGGCCGTTTTTGCCAGAGGCCATGTCTTGCTGGAAGGCAATGTCGGCGTCGGCAAAACCACGCTGTTAAGAGCGGTTGCCCAAGGCTTGGGCGGCGATTATCAACGGATTGAAGGCACCATTGACCTGATGCCCGCCGACTTGATTTATTACACCTATTTAAACAGCGAAGGCCGTCCGTGCGTCGATCCGGGACCTTTGCTGAAACACGGCGACACACTCGCCACCTTCTTCTTCAACGAAATCAACCGCGCCCGCCCGCAAGTCCATGCCTTGCTGTTAAGGGCGATGGCCGAACGCAGCATCAACGCCTTTAACCGCGACTATCATTTCCCGCACATCCAGGTTTTTGCCGACCGCAACCGCGTCGAGAAGGAAGAAACCTTCGAGCTGCCCGCCGCCGCCAAAGACCGCTTTATGATGGAAATCAACATCGATATGCCCAGAGGGGATACTGAGCTGGATGAGCTGATGTTTAATCCCCGTTTTCACGATACCGACCAGCTTGTTGCAGGAATCGCTAACACCGGCATTTACTACCGGCTCAATGAGCTGGCGCAAACGCTACAGCAACGCATACAGACCAGCCCCAAACTCCATGCCTACGCGCTGAGTTTATGGAAAGCCACGCATCAACCGCAACAATACGGCGTTCAACTGGCCGATGTTGAAATGCCGCAATTATTAATGGCCGGAGCCAGTCCACGCGGTATGAGTTATTTAATCCGCGCCGCCAAAACCCGCGCCTGGCTGGAACAGCGGGATCATGTGTTGCCGGAAGACCTGCAAGCGGTTTTTCCGGTCTGCATGACGCATCGACTGTTTTTAAACCCGATGTACGCCTATAGAAAAGAACAGCTGCTGCCCGAATTGATCAAAGGAATTTTGAATCAGGTGGCTGCGCCTTGATCTCCACAGGTATCTAAGAGCGCGTCATCCCGGCAGGTATACTCTCGTTCCCACGCGCTGCGTGGGAATGCAGTGCTGGACGCGCTGCGTCCCGTATACGCAAGACGCTGGTCGTGACTCGCGGCGCAGCGCGCCTTGACGGCATTCCCACGCAGCGCGTGGGAACGAGGAACCCTCTCCCGCTGGAGGGGCTTTGCAATGCATAAAAATATCGTAAAAAACCCATGACCGAAACGCTACATTATCGCTTACCTTGGCAATCAAGTTCCGTTTATCCGGGGGCGCACCCCGGACAAATGATCGGCGCCGGACAGCTGTTCAAGCGCCACGAACCGCTGATTGCCAGCCCGGACCCCAGACGCATAGACTTGCGCGCCAGTGTGCTCGACCCGTTTTCGTCGTATCGGGTACGCGTCTATCAGCAGCAAAGCTGCGTCAACGTCTATCTGATTGCCGATATGTCGGCATCGATGGGCTATGCCGACAAACAACAAACCCTGCTCCGGTTTTTGCTGACTGCCGCCAATTCGGCTTTCGATTACGGCGACAAATTCGGCTTTATCGGCTGCACCGAGCGTATCGAGCAGCGCTGGCTGCTTCCCGCCGGCCAACACTTGGGACGGGTGTCGGCACTGGCAAAACAACTGGAACGCCTTAGCTTTAGCGGCAGCGCAAACGGACTGCAAAATGCGGTAGCCTTTCTGCCCGCCGAGCGCTCGCTGGTATTTTTGCTATCCGACTGCCATTTTCCGCGGCCTCAGTTGCGTACCGTATTAGGTTCGCTACAGGGTCACGACGTGATCCCGCTGGTGTTGTGGAATCAGCACGAATACGCCGCCTTGCCCAACTGGGGCCTTATTTCTTTTCAGGACATGGAAAACAATTCGACCCGCACGCTGTTTATGCGTCCGGCATTGCGGCAAAAAATAATGGCCGCCTATCAGCAACGCCAACACGACCTGAAAAACACCTTCAGGGCCTTTGGCAGTGAGCCGTTATTTATCACGGAAGGCTACAGCACCCAAACCATTAATCGTCATTTACAACAGAGGGCCGCATGAGAATTCTGTTAATCATGGCGTTGTCGCTGCTGGGCTGTTCCGGCTCGATCGACGAGCCCGTCAGCTACTTTAACGTCGAAACGCCCCGCCCCTTCGGTTACGTTAACGGCGATGAAATTCCCCAGCGCATTGTGATCGAAACCCGTTCGGGCATCAGTTTGCAAACCGGCAGCTTACCCGCCAAAGGACAAATCAACCGCTGGCTGAACCTGAATCAGGTCACGGTTAAACAAACCGGACAGCGTTATCAAATCGACTTGCTCTACCAGGTTTTTTACGCGCCGCTGGAGGTTAAATCGTTAACCCTGCCCGGCTTTACCGTGCAGCTCAGCCAAGGCGAAAAAGCATCAGCCAAAGCGTCCCGGCCTGGAATTTTACCCTGTCCCCGCTCAGGGAGCTGGTGGTGCGCCAGACCGAGCAGGGTGAATACATGCGTCCCGATGTCCCGCCGCCGTTATTGGCAAATACCCCGGCCTTGTACGGCTTGGCCGCCAGCCTGAGCGTTGCTGTGCCGATAGCGGCCTATCTGGCTTACTTATACGGCTGTTTTCCCAATAGGCTGCGGCGCACGGTGTTCAAGCGGGCCTTGCGCAAACTGGCGGGATTATCTAAAGCCGACATGGAGCAAGCCTTGACCCTTGTCCATCACGCCTTGAACAGCCTCAACGGACAGCCGCTGTTCTCTAACCGGCTTGAGCGAATTTTACCGGCGCAACCCGCAGTATCTGCAAATAAATGCCCAATTGCTTTGGTTCTTCAACTACTCCAATCGTTACTTTTTTTCTGACGACATGATTGTTGTCGCGCAGGATTTTCAGCAGCTAAAAGACCTCTGCGAGCAATGCCGAAAAATCGAACGGGGCAGCCGATGAATTTGGCGGTTAATACCCCTTGGGCATTGGCAGGCCTGCTGCTCGCCCTGTTGCCGCTGTTCAATAGCGGTATGCGTACCAGCCCAGCGCCGTGGACGGCGTTGATACCCGGCGACACGCTGTCGGCTTTTGTCGTCTGCTGCTTGCGGCTGTGCGCCGTCGCGGCAATCGCCGGATTAGTGCTGGGCATCGCGGGCCTGCATCGCACCGAACAACGCAGGGAGAGGATCGGCCACGGCGCGCATATCGTGTTACTGCTCGATCGCAGCAGCAGCATGGATAACACCTTTGCCGGACGCGCGCCGAACGGCTCCGATGAATCCAAAGCCACGGCGGCGCGGCGCTTATTGACCGATTTTGTCAAACAACGGCAAAACGATTTGATCGGGGTCGCGGAATACAGCACTTCGCCGTTGTTTGTGATGCCGCTGACCGAAAACAAAAACGCGGTGCAGGCGGCGATTGCAGCGACCGCGACACCGGCGCTGGGTTTTACCCATGTCAGCAAAGGCTTAGGGATGGCCATCTCGTTTTTCGAACAACAACCGGTTACCGGCTCGCGTATCGTGCTGCTGGTTTCGGACGGCGCGGCGGCAATCGATCACGACAGCGAACAGAAATTGCGGCTTTGGTTTAAACAGCAGCAAGTCCGCCTGTACTGGATTTTCCTGCGCACCGCAGGCAGCCCCGGCATTTTCGATCAGCCTGAAGACAGCCGGGACGACAACGCTGGGGCCATGCCCGAACTGTATCTGCACAAGTTTTTTCTGGGGCTGGGCAGTCCCTATCAGGCTTATGAAGCGGAAAGCCCGGACGCATTAAAACAGGCGATTGCCGACATCAACCAACTGGAAAACCTGCCGATGCACTATTTCGAACGCATCCCCAAACAGGACTTGTCGGCAGTCTGCTACAGCGTAGCGGCCTTCTTGCTGCTGGTTCTGCTGGGCGTTAAATTTTGTGAGGTCAAACGATGATAAGAACAATCAGGCATATCACGCTGTGGACCGCATTGGCGGCCAGTTTAGCGGCTTTCGTTTACAGTACCGGCGCGTTGTACGGCATCCACCGCGACAATGACTTAATCCGGCAATTGATTTCGGGCAAGGATGTGGCCGTTAATAAAGTCATCAGCGGCGAGCCGGAACTGAGACTGGCGCGGGCTTTTTATTTCAAGCAAAAACACCGCTACGATGAGGCCTTATCGACCCTCAGCCTGATTATGGATAAAGGCGACCGAAACTTCCAGGCCAAAGCGCGTTATAACCTCGGCAACCTGTATCTGGAACAAGCCATACAGCAGGCAAAAGCCATGAATATCAATGAAGCCCTGCCCTTGGCAGGACTGGCGAAACAGGCCTACCGGCAAGCATTGGCATTGGACAGCGGCAACTGGGATGCCAAATACAACCTTGAAGTGGCTATGCGCTTATTGCCGGAAATGGACAGGGTCGACATGCCTGACGACGAACCCAAGAACCAGAAATCGCAATTGTGGACGACAGTGCCGGGATTTCCGCGCGGCTTGCCTTGATTTTGTGTATGACGGGGGATTTTTTACCACGAAGACGCAAACTCAGTCCCGCCTGCTGAGAACATTGCGGGTTAGACCTTCCAGGTTTTTAAAACCTGGAAGGTCTACATACCGGCATGCAGCCAATAGAACAAAGAAAACAATGAACAATACATTAAAAGATTATCGAACCGGGTGCTTGCTATTCGCGCTTATAGCCATGGTGGTGCTGTTCATATACCCCAGTAAGCAACAAAAAATGCCAACCTACAACTACACCTTTATTGTCGATATTACCCGCAGCATGAATGCAACCGACTACCAACAAGATAACCAAGCCGTCAGCCGCCTGAATTTTGTCAAACAAACCTTGCGCGAATTATTGCAAAAACTGCCTTGCGAATCCAAAGTCGGACTGGGCCTGTTCACCGAAAGACGTTCAACCCTGTTATTCGAACCGCTGGAAGTTTGTTCGGCTTATACGGAAATCGATACCGCGATCAGCAAAATCGACTGGCGCATGGCCTGGGCGGCGGACAGCAATATCGCCAAAGGCTTGCTGAGCACGCTTGAAATGCTGCAAAAAAGCGACAGTTCGGTGATTTTCATTACCGACGGACAGGAAGCCCCGCCGGTTAATCCCAATTACCAAGCTGATTTTTCATCCGTAAAGGGACAGGCGAAAGGCATGATTATCGGCGTGGGCGGCTTGCAAGCCGTACCTATCCCAAAATTTGACAGTCAAGGCAAACAAACCGGATTTTATGCCCAAGACGATGTGCCGCATCGTTCTTCGTTCGGACAATCGAATCTGGACCCGTCGCAAATCAAAGGCTACAACGCGCGCAATGCCCCATTCGGCAGCGAAGCCGCCACAGGGAGCGAGCATTTGACAGCGCACGAAACCTATTTGGAAAAACTCGGCGCAGAATCCGGCTTAAGTTACGCCCGCTTAACCGACTTGAAAAACCTTAGCCAAGCATTACAAAACCCGAAACTGGCGACTGAAAAAGTTGTGCAGACCGATATTCGCCGGCAACCGGCCTTATTGGCATTGCTGCTGTTAAGCTTTGTCTATCTGCCTAAAGTGTATAAATTCCGCCGATTTTTCGCCAGGGAGCGTTCGCTAGTTCCCAAGCTCTAGCTTGGGAACTCAGTAAGGGAAGCTCCAGCTTCCCGAGTACCCGAAGCTGCGACTGCATGAATGCAAGGAGCGGTTGCCGAGAGCGTCGGCTCAAAGGCTCCCGATCTGGAGATTGGGAGCCAGCAACTACCATTAGTTATCTATCATCTTGAGTACTGTAAATGAACAAACAAAACCTGCTCTCAACCCATAATCTTTTTACGCTACGCTTACTTTTGTCGCTGCTCGGCGCCTATATCGGCTATACCTATCGGCATACGAGCCACGATTATTGGTTTGGGATGATATTTTTGTTTACCGCTATCGCTATCGCTCCCGACTATTATCAATTCAAGCAGCATGGCGATAACCACAAAGCCCTTATCGACCGGCTGCTGCATTGGTCAGGCGGCTTGTGCGCGGGCATTGTGATTTACGCCTACCATAATTCAGGAAGAATATTCCACGAAGAAGCCGGTTTAATCGTACTGTTAATACTGGCGTTAACGACTTATCTGGACGGCATAAAAAGAGGCTGGCGTTGTATTTTCGCAGGGTTATTCCTGGGCCTGGTAACTGTTTGCGTCGCTTATTTCGATAGTTACATCTGGCAGTTAAGTGCGCTTGCCGCCGTTGCTGTTGCTTACAGTCATTACCGGCAATCTGACGGTACGCAAACCGGTACGATTTGAATCAACGGGAGTGCAAGCTTCGCTTGCTTGCAGGCGAAGCTTCCGCTCCTGCTCACGCCCCTTACCTACATCCATGTAGGCAAAGCCTGCACTCCAATCCCGGTTTCTAAAAGAAAGCCTTGGAAGCCAAGCAGGCCGGGCATAAAGATGAGCACCGGAACAAGTCACCTATTATTTTTGTTTGAGCAGGATTGTAATCATGAAATTTAAAGTCTTACTGTTGAGTCTGTTGTTGTCTACCGGCAGCTTTGCGGCAGAAAAAACCGTTATTCGCATCGGCGTTCAGTCGGGCGGTACGGTAGAGTGGGAGCTGCCCGCATTGCAGGATGAGTTAAAAGCCAAGCAGGCTGATGTTCAACTGGACATTCAACATGTCGCCAATGCGGAAGCCGGTAAGATCGCATTACAATCCGGGGCGGTCGACATCATCGTTTCCGACTGGATTTGGGTGTCCGGCTTGCGTGAAAAAGGGGCTGATTTCACCTTTTATCCTTATTCGGACATTTCTGGCGTGCTGATGGTGCCAAAAGATAGCGGCATTCATTCCTTGCAGGATCTTAAAGGTAAACGCCTGGGCATCGCCGGTGGCGAGCTGGATAAAAACTGGTTGCTGCTGCAAACCCTGGCGAAACAGCAGCAGGATATGGATCTTGATGCGTCGGTGGAAAAGGTATTCGCTGCGCCGCCGCTGCTTAATGAACAGATTAAGCAAGGCCGGATTGATGCGGTACTGAATTATTGGCATTTTGCGGCACGGCTTGAGGCCGAAGGCTATCGGACGCTGATTGACGGCCGCAGTATTTTACAAGGTTTGGGGATTTCCGAACCGGTCGCCAATATCGGTTATGTATTTAAACAAAGTTGGGCGGACCGGCATAAACAGGCGCTCAGGCAATTTTTAGACGCCGGCAAACAAGCCAAGCAAACGCTGTGCAGTTCCGATACCGCGTGGCAAAAAATCATCCCATTGGCCCAGATAGATGATGAAAAAACCCTGAAACACCTGCGTCAAAACTATTGCGCCGGTAACATTGAACATTGGGGAGAAGCCGAACAACAAGCGGCCGAAAAAGTGTATTTACTGTTGCATAAGCAGAGCAAGCAGGCCCTGACCGGTAAGTCCGAACAGCTGCAACCGGGTACTTTCTGGTAACGTGTGCGAGGCGGAGACAAAAAACCTTGGCGCGAAAACCAAATAGAAGAATATCATCGTATTGGAAATACCTTTTCCATGATCAGCAAACGTTCTGTTGTATGCCTTCATTTTTAGGAGAAAACCATGAAAACAACACCCCTTACTTGCGCATTAGTCCTTGGTCTTGCAACATCCGCCTCCGGTTATGCGGCAGCGCAATCCGTAGACAGTTGCATCGCGGCCATACAAAAACAAAAACCCGGCGAGCTCATTAAGCTTGAAAAGCTGAATGTAGCCGGAAAACCCTTTTATGAATTTGAAATCAAGGATTCCAAAGGCATCGAATGGGAATTCATGTGCGATGCCAAAAGCGGAAAAATCACCGAAACGGAAAGCGAAGCCGGTAGTGTTGATGACGAAGCGTTCAAAAAAAACGCTAAAGTGACGGAAAAAGAGGCCGTAGACATCGCGCTTAAAGCCCACCCCGGTACTGTCCGGGAAGTTGAATACGAGATAGAAGAAAATGGCGATGCCAGCTATGAAATCGATATAGTCAACGATAAAGGCGTGCAAACCAAAGTCGAAGTCAATGCGGCTAACGGCAAGATTATTGAAGTATCAACAGAAGCATGGGAAATTGGCAAAGAGGCCGACGAAAAAAATAAACGATATATCTCCGTTCCAGCGATTGCCCGGACCGGAGATCCTCCCGCATAACCCTCGCAAATTTTTAAGTCGTTGCAGCCAATTCCATAAGCCTGACCTCAACAATATCCTTATCCGCCACTAAGGCGCTGCAAACACCCTGCCCTAACGCTATATCCTGCACATGCCACGTTGAAGCCTGCCCATACTCAGACGGAACCCTTAAAAACTCGGCCTGGTTTTCAGGATTAATGACACATTGGTTCAAGCCCAAGGAGATGCCATGTCCCGTGGCTTTGACGAAGGCCTCCTTGCGCGTCCAGAAGCGGTAAAACGCCAGTGTTTTTTGAGCTTCCGGCAACTTGTTCCAATATGTACTTTCTTCTTCGGCAAAACATTTATCGACCAGCCCGGCCAAACTGGTTCTCGGCTTGCAAGCTTCTATATCGACGCCTAACCGGCAGTCCCATCCTACTGCAATCACCAGTGCGCTTGCAGAATGAGACAGATTGAACGCCAGCTCAGGCGTATCGGGAAGATAAGGTTTGCCGTGTTCGGCCTTTTTTTATATTGATCTTTTCCGGCAGCTCGTTAAGCGCTTGGGCCAATACCTTTCTTAAGCGACCATACACTTCGACATAGCGTTTGCGCAGCAAGTCGTTTTTCATTTTTTCGGCATGGGCTTGCTCGGCTGCACCGAGAACGCGCCAATAGGTTTGATAGTGAGCTTCCTCGGCGGCAATATTGCCATGCCATATTTGGATGGTGTCAGTATTCATAATCTTTTACGCGGGTTCCCAAGCGCCAGCTTCCCGCACCGAATTCCCAAGCTGGAGCTTGGGAACCGGCACAACGATGAGCATAGCGCGTGCCAACGAGAGCATCCCTAACGCCCAACTACAGCCCTGCCCTCGCCGCGCCGATCACTGGCCGCAGTCAGTTGATGCGTGGTTTTATTCCACTGCACCGCCTGCATATCGCCATAGTTATACCGCGCTTCTTTCAGCTGATGCCCCATTGCGGCAAGGCCGGTAAGCTCATTAGCCGTTATTGCGCCTTTTTCATATTCAACCACATCAGGCATAAACTGGTGATGGAATCGCGGCACTTGCACCCATGAGTCCGGTTCATTGCCTTTGGCGAAATCCAGCGCGGCCAGCAGCACCATCGAAATAATACGGCTGCCGCCGGGCGTTCCCAGCACCGCAACGTGATTGCCGTCGTCAAGGAAAGTAGGCGTCATGCTGGACAACATACGCTTGCCCGGCGCGATCGCGTTGGCGACGCCGCCCACCAGTCCGTAGCCGTTCATGGCCCCCGGCAGGCTGGCAAAATCGTCCATTTGATCGTTCAGCAACACGCCGGTTCCATCCGCCACCAAGCCTGCGCCAAACGGAAAGTTAATGCTTAGCGTTGCCGCAACCCGATTGCCTTGCTCATCAATAATCGAAAAATGGGTGGTATTGATGCCTTCCGGTTGCCGCTGAATTTCGCCCGACAGCATCGCGCTGGGCAACGCCTTATCCGAGCGCAGACTGCTGCGCAATCCGGCCGCATAATCTTCGTTCAACAAGCGCTTAACCGGCATATCGACAAAGTCCGAGTCCCCCATATACAAGGCCCGGTCATGATAAGCGCGGCGCATGGCCTCGACGACAAGATGCTTTCGGGTCAGTTCGTCGGCCTGTTTTAAATCATAGCCCGACAGAATATTCAAAGCCTCGATCAACACAATCCCGCCGGATGACGACGGCGCGGCGCTGGTGATTTTTATGCCGCGATAGTTTCCCTTTACCGGCTCCCGCTCGACAACCTGATAGGCTGCAAGATCCTGCTTTGTCCAGATGCCGCCGGCCTTGTTGACGCCGTCCACCAGTTTATCGGCTATCTCGCCGCCATAAAATCCATCACGGCCCGAGTCGGCCAGTTGCTTTAAGGTATGGGCCAGATCCGGTTGCCTGAGTATTGAATAAGCTTCGGGAACATTGCCGTCAGTCAGGAATATCTGCGCGGTCTGCGGGTGTTTTTTATCACCTCGGACCTGACTTTAAGCAGCTTCCGGTATCTTTCGCCGATTGCAAAACCGGTCTGGGCCGCCCTGATCGCAGGTTGCAGGCTATCCGCCAGCGGCAAGCGCCCGTATTTTTCCGACAAATGCACCAGAGCCGCGGGCATGCCGGGAATGGCGGCGGCTAACGCGCCATCGAGCGATAAACGGGGAATCACCTTGCCCGCCTTATCCAGGTACATCGCCTGATGAGCCGCTAACGGCGCTTTCTCGCGTCCGTCGATCATGGTTTCGAAACCGTCCTGTTCCCTGTGCAGCAACCAGTAACCGCCGCCGCCCAGCCCTGAACCGGAAGGTTCGACAACCGCCAACGTCGCACTGACCGCCACCGCCGCATCGAAAACATTGCCGCCTTTATCCAGAATTTCAAAACCGGCAGCGGTCGCCAAAGGATGCGCACTGGCAATTGCAGCTCTGGTTCCATCCGCATACACCTGCGCGACCCCAAAAACAGCCGTTAATAAGAGCGTCGCACAATATTTCTTTAACATCTTTTCCTCTGCTTAAATTTAAACTGAAAATAGTTTAGGTAATTAAACCACATTTACAAGAACGCACCCGCTTGATGCTCGACTGATTTTTTTAGATTAATAACTGATGTTACGCACGAATG
>scf_100011_pt491 | contig 40764 bp, 38 predicted proteins | sample Micenr1anaerobic_FD_49594 | JGI IMG/M metagenome (IMG submission 49594) | reverse complement strand
AGCCGGACAGCATTTTTTGCTGTTGCATGTTATCGTCTTTATTGACAAAACGCAGGCCGGTTTCAAAAAAACGAACCCTGTTTTGCTGACGATTGGTGTTATGCAAGGCGGCCTTCAACAAACCACACCAAAGGGTCGTGCGCATCACCGATAAATCGGATGAAATCGGGTTTTTTAACCGGATAACGTCATCGTCAGGGGCTACCGCTTGTTGTATGTCTTCATCGACAAAACTATAGGTAATCGCTTCCTGATAGCCCCGGTCAACCAGTAAGTCTTTAACGCGATCCAGGTCCAGTACCGCTTCGGTGGCTTTGCCGAGTTCCGAGCGCATTAACAGACTGCTGTTCGGCAGGTTGTTGTAGCCGACAATACGCGCGACTTCTTCGATCAGATCGGCTTCAATGGCAATGTCGAAACGACATCCCGGCGGCGTCACCGACCAGCTATCCGGCTGTGTTTCTACGGACATGCCCAGGCGTTGAAAAATATCCACGACTTGCTCGTCTGCAAGGTTGATGCCCAGTATTTTTTCCAGGCGCAGCTTTCTGAGCAATACCGCAGAGCGTTGCGGCAAGGTAGATGCCGTTGTCACTTCGGTAATTGCGCCGACGCTGCCGCCTGCAATATCGATAATCAGTTGGGTCGCGCGTTCTATGGCGCGTTCCTGCAAAGTCGGGTCAACGCCGCGTTCAAAACGGTGCGATGAATCGGTGTGCAAGCCGTAGTTTCGGGCTTTACCGGCGATGCTTTGCGGGATGAAAAACGCGCATTCCAGAAACACATCTTGGGTGTCGTCGCTGACTGCGGATTCGCTGCCGCCCATTACGCCAGCCAATGCCAGCGCTTGATTATCGTCGGCGATCACCAGGGTTTCGTTGTCCAGCTTAATGGTTTGGCCGTTTAACAGGGCAATACTTTCATCGGTTTTTGCATAGCGCACATTAATACTGCCGGATAATTTGGCGGCATCGAAGGCGTGTAGCGGTTGACCTAATTCGATCAGCACGTAATTGGTGACATCGACCACGGCACTCAAACTTCTGACGCCCGAGCGGCGCAGGCGTTCCTGCATCCATAGCGGGGTTTCGGCTTTAGGGTTTACGCCTTTAATCAATCGGCCCAAATAACGCGGACAGGCATCGGTAGCTTCGACGGAGACGATCAGGGTGTCGGCATGGCTGACTGCGGATTTTTCAACTTGAGTGGCCGACCAGTCCATTTTGTTCAGTACCGCTACTTCGCGCGCTATGCCTTCAACGCTGAGGCAATCGGCTCTGTTGGGGGTCAAGTCGACTTCGATGATGTTGTCGTTGAGCGACAGGTAGTCGCGTATATCAACGCCTACCGGGGCATCGGCAGCCAGTTCCATTAAGCCGTTGGCATCGGCGGCCAAGCCCAGCTCTTTTTCAGAGCACAGCATGCCAAAGGATTCTACGCCGCGAAGTTTGGATCTTTTGATTTTAAAGTCGCCCGGCAATACCGCGCCGATCAATGCCGCAGGGATTCTCAAGCCGACCCGGACGTTGCTGGCACCGCAGACGATTTGCAACGGTTCTGCTTCGCCTACTGCGACCTGGCAAACTCTCAGGCGGTCGGCATCGGGATGTTGCTCCATCGCGAGAACTTCGCCGACGACTACGCCGCTGAATACCGCTGCCGCAGGCGTTACCGAATCGACCTCAAGGCCCGCCATGGTCAATTGCTCGACCAGTTGTTCTGTTGTTATTGCTGGATTGACATACTCTCTTAACCAGGCTTCACTAATTTGCATGACTCAAGTTTTCCCGTGTAACGACGACTTATTTAAATTGTTCCAAAAATTTAAGATCATTCTCAAAAAACAATCTCAAATCGTTAATGCCGTAACGCAACATCGCGAGGCGCTCCACGCCCATGCCGAATGCAAAGCCGCTATAAGTTTCGCTGTCGATATTAACCGCTTTGAAAACTTCGGGATGTATCATGCCGCAGCCCATCACTTCCAGCCAGCCGGTATGGCTGCATACGCGACAGCCTTGGCCGCCGCACATCACGCATTCAATATCGACTTCAGCGGACGGCTCGGTAAACGGGAAATACGACGGTCTAAAGCGCACCTGGATGTCTTTTTCAAAAAAGGCGCGCAGGAATTCGTAAACCACGCCTTTCAAGTCGGCAAAGCTGACGTCGGTATCGACCAGAAAGCCTTCGACCTGATGGAACATCGGCGTGTGGGTAATGTCCGAATCGCAACGATACACGCGGCCCGGCGCAATCACTTTTAACGGCGGCTTTTCAGATTCCATAACCCGGATTTGTACCGGTGAGGTATGGGTTCTTAATACGGTGTGGGCATCGAAATAAAATGTGTCATGCATCGCCCTGGCCGGGTGATGTGCAGGAATATTCAGTGCCTCGAAATTATGATAATCATCTTCGATTTCAGGCCCTTCAACGACTTGAAAGCCGACGCTGGCAAAAATCTTGGAGATTCGGCGCAATGTGGTCGTCACCGGATGCAAGCCCGCAACAGCTTGACCTCTTCCCGGTTGGGTGACGTCTATGCCTTCACTGGCCAGCCTTTCTTCTAATGCGGCATTTTGCAGCAGATCTTTTTTGGCTTCCAGTTGCTGTTGAAATTGATCTTTGGCTTGGTTGATGACTTGACCGGCAGCGCGTCTTTGCTCTGGATCGAGCGCGCCGAGTTCTTTCATCTGGAGGGTAAATAAACCCTTTTTGCCGAGATAGTGAACACGAACCAGGTCGAGTTGGTTAAGGTCTTGTGCGTCGCGAAGCTGCTGTAATGCCTGCGCGAGAATTTCTTCTAGGGTAGCGGACACGGTTTAGCTCGCTGTGTGTGGGTGGTGGGGATGTTTATTAAGGGGAAAGGCTTAAAGCCCTAATTTCACCCCTCCTCGGAAAGAGGAGGGGTGAATAGCAGGATTTCAGATAACTAAAATCCGGATCGTTCCTTAAGGTTTACTTTGATGTTCCTTTGCAATTTTCGCAATTTCCGCAAATGCGGCAATGTCGCGAACTGCAATGTCAGCTAGAACCTTACGGTCAATCTTAACATTGGCTTTAGTTAAGCCATTGATGAAGCGACTGTATGACATTCCGCTTAGACGGGCCGCCGCATTGATACGGACGATCCACAAAGCGCGGAATTGACGTTTTTCTGCTTGCGGTCACGGTACGCATACTGACCCGCTTTGATTACCGCTTGTTTGGCAACGCGATAAACCCGGCTTCGTGCGCCGTAGTAACCTTTCGCTTGCTTTAATACTTTTTTATGTCTTGCTCTGGCTGTTACGCCGCGTTTAACTCTAGGCATGATTTATTTCCTTAGATTAACTGTACGGCATCATACGTGCAGCCATGCGCACATCTGACGGATGAATAGTTGCCGGCGAGCGTAACTGTCTTTTTCTCTTAGTCGATTTTTTAGTCAGGATATGACGTCTGTGGGACTGGCCACATTTAAAACCGCCGTTGCCTGTGCGTCTGAAACGCTTGGCAGCTCCACGGTTAGTCTTGATCTTTGGCATTTGTTTGCTCCAATTAATTAAAATATTAAGTCCCTGAGTTGTAACCCAGCAAGGCAAAATGCATGGCCCTGAAGAATTAACGGCATCATTTGCATGATACTTAGCGGCTCATCCTATGCCGCTGTAGAGATGATGCAATGCAGCGTCTCTATAATTTGTGTTGCGATCGTTTATGCAATTATTTTTTCTTTTTCGGCGCCATAACCATAACCATTTGGCGACCTTCCATTTTAGGAAATTGCTCGACGATTGCGATCTCTTCCAAATCTTTTTCTATCCGTTTCAACAGATCAACACCGATTTCCCGATGAGCCATTTCGCGTCCACGGTAACGCAAGGTTATTTTGGTTTTATCGCCATCATTAAGGAACTTGGTTAAGCTTCTCAATTTAACTTGATAATCCCCTTCGTCAGTTCCAGGTCTGAATTTGATTTCCTTGACCTGAACCTGCTTTTGTTTCTTTTTGGCGACGGCCAGTTTTTTGTTTAACTCAAACTGGTATTTGCCGTAGTTCATCACCTTGCAAACCGGAGGATCCGCATTCGGCGATATTTCCACTAAATCCAAGTCTGCAGCGTAAGCAATCTGTTTGGCTTCATCTAACGAGATAATCCCTAACGCCTCACCATCTGCACCTGTAACTCTCACCCGTCTTGCGGTGATAGCGTCATTCAGGCGCGTTTCGTCTTTTTTAGCAGCGATATCTTAATCCTCCAAAATCATTCATTGTCTACCTGTAATCTCTTGTTTCAACCGTTCGGTAAATTCATGGATCGACAGGCTACCTAAGTCATCACCTTTTTGCGTACGTACCGTAATGCTTTGTTGTTCTAATTCTTTGTCACCGATAATGACAAGATACGGTACTCGCTGCATGGAATGCTCGCGGATTTTAAACCCGATCTTCTCATTTCTCAAGTCAATTTTTACCCTGATGCCTTGTTTTTCAAGGTCTAGCATAATTTGCGAGGCATATTCGGCATGTCGGTCGGTGATATTAAGCACGACCACCTGCACTGGCGACAGCCAGAGCGGGAAGGTTCCCGCGTGTTGTTCGATTAAAATGCCGATAAAGCGTTCCAGTGATCCGAGTATCGCTCTGTGCAACATGACCGGCACTTGTCGTGATCCGTCTTCGGCAATATAGGTTGCGTCCAGACGACCCGGCATCGAAAAATCCACTTGAATCGTGCCGCATTGCCAGACCCGTCCGATGCAGTCTTTTAATGAGAATTCGATTTTAGGGCCGTAAAAAGCGCCTTCGCCCGGCTGTAAGTCCCACTTCAACTCTTTGGTGTTAAGCGCCAGTTCCAGGGCATTTTCCGCCTTATCCCAGACCGAATCGTCACCGACCCGGTTTGCAGGGCGGGTAGACAATTTAATGATAACTTCTTCAAAGCCGAAATCTTTGTAAACATCGAACAGCATATCGATAAAGGTCGATACTTCATCCTGAATCTGGCCTTCGGTGCAGAAGATGTGCGCATCATCCTGAACAAAGTTCCTGACCCGCATCAAGCCATGCAGGGTGCCGGAAGGTTCGTTGCGATGGCAGGAACCGAATTCCGCCAGACGGATAGGCAAATCGCGGTAGCTTTTAAGGCCCTGATTATAAATCTGTACGTGGCAAGGGCAGTTCATCGGTTTGATCGCGTAATCGCGATTCTCGGAATGCGTGGTAAAAATCATGTCACCGAATTTTTCCCAGTGCCCTGATCTTTCCCATAAAGAACGATCCACGACCTGCGGCGTTTTAACTTCGCCGTAACCGTTTACCCTTAATTTCTCGCGGATGTATTGCTCAACCTGTTGATAGATGACCCAGCCTTTTTCATGCCAGAACACCATTCCGGGAGCTTCTTCCTGAGAATGAAACAAATCCAGTGTTTTCGCCAGCTTGCGGTGATCGCGCTTTTCCGCTTCTTCCAGGCGATGCAAGTAAGCTTGCAAGTCTTTTTTGTCGCCCCATGCCGTGCCGTAAATGCGTTGCAGCATTTCATTGTCGGAATTGCCGCGCCAATAGGCACCGGCAATCTTCATCAGCTTGAAGACTTTTAACTTGCCGGTGCTGGGTACATGAGGGCCGCGGCACAGGTCGGTAAATCCGCCTTGCTCATATAAAGACAAATCTTCATTGGCCGGGATGGATTCGATGATCTCGGCTTTATAGGCTTCGCCCAGATCCCTGAAAAACTTGACTGCCTCATCCCGTGATAACACCGAGCGATGAATGGGGTAATCTTCGGCAACCAGTTGCTCCATCTTTTTCTCAATGGCGCTCAGGTCTTCCGGTGTAAAAGGTCTTTCGTAGGCGAAATCGTAAAAAAAGCCGTTTTCGATAACCGGTCCGATGGTTACTTGCGCTGAAGGGAATAACTGTTTGACGGCCTGGGCCAATAGATGTGCAGTTGAATGGCGAATAACGGTGATGCCGTCTTCATCCTTTGCGGTAATCAGTTGCAGCGTTGCATCCTGATCGATTGGCGTACTGGCATCGACCAGATTGCCGTTAACTTTGCCTGCCAAGGTTGCCTTGGCTAATCCCGATCCGATAGACAGCGCAACATCCATCACTGTTACAGTTTGGTCGTACTCTCGCTTGGAACCATCGGGAAGGGTAATTACCGGCATTTTTTATCTGTGTCTAGTGTCTACAATAAAAAAAGCACTGCGGTGCAGTGCTTTAAATGTTTGGTAGGCACGAGTGGACTCGAACCACCGACCCCCACCATGTCAAGGTGGTGCTCTAACCAACTGAGCTACGCGCCTGAAGCTTATGCAACTTCGAGCTGGCTATTATACCAACAGATTTTTGTTACGCAACTGTTAAACCAATATTTACTCTTGTAGGTATTGATATTGTCTTTAACTCAATTACTGTTTTTCCAGTAAATAGCTCAGCCAAAGATTAGACAGCTTTTCCTGCACGGTATTTTGCCGCAGCCTTGCATTCAGATGCGGAAAATCAACCTTATCCAAATCCTGATCCTGATCATAGCAAGAATACACAAAGTATTCCTTACCCGTATCTGCGTCGATATGTTTGCATAAACACTGGGCGCAAATGCCTTTCATCATGCACTGCATAGGCGAGTTGATGGAGCCGATCGCGTGATGCGCTTTGTTTAAGTAAGGTTTCAATACATCGAAGCGCGCGCTTTTTACTGCTGCCATCATGCGATCCGAGCCGATCACGATCAGGTGATCGACATCGCTAAGCGAAATAGGCTGTTCTCCTAAATCGCCGTGAGCATAAGCCAGCATGCATTCCAGGATATTGCCGACAAAAGTTTTGTCCTGCGGACGGGTCGGAGCAATGGCGGTGACGCCTTCGCCTTTATCGACCGACCAGATAATAATATCGGCGGCGGCTTCTACATCCTCGACTTTAAACCGGTCTTGCGCGTATTTGTAGCCGGCAAAATAAATTACTTTATTGCCGGCCGCTCTTAATGCCTTACCGATAGAGAACAGTACCGCATTGCCCAATCCGCCGCCGAGCAACAACACGGTTTTGCCGGTCGGGATGTCGGTCGGGGTGCCGGTTACGCCCATGATTACCAGCGGATCGCCGACTTTCCAGGTTGCGCACAGACGCGAGGATGAACCCATTTCCAGTGCGATCAGCGAGATGGTGCCTTTTTCCTTATCGACTTCCGCTCCGGTCAGCGCCAAACCTTCGGCTGCCAGCACCGTGCCTTCGACGACAGGCGCGAAGGCTTCGTAGTTTTGGACGCGGTAAAATTGTCCTGGGTGGAATTTTTCCGCCGCCATCGGCGCTTTGACCACGACTTCGATAATCGTCGGCGTCAGGCGGTTAATGGACACGATAGTGGCTTTAAACGATTCGTCCAGTTGGGCAAACAAGGCTTTTAACGCTGCATCGCGTTCCGGCTGTTGCGCTGGATTTAATCTTGCCAATTCCTGCTCGAACAGTTTGACCACGTGAGGGTAGCCGTTTTTGGCGCTGGCCATGGCTTTAACCACGTTGCCTGCATAAACGGGATGGTTGTCGCCGTAAAAACTGATGAACTTGCCGTCTTTTTGGTAAGACGTCAGCGGCGCGGGTTTGCCGAGCTTGGGCATGGCTTCATCGTGCATCGGCACTAATTCGACCGAGTCGTTGGTCCATTCGGGCTGATAGCGCTGGAAAAACCATTTATCCATCACAAAAGTGTCAGGATATTCGCTTTGATAAATGGTGTTCGGCGATGTACCTGCCGCAACGTATAAGCTGCGTAACGGCACGGTGATATTCTGCCCTGAGTTATTCCAACGGCCATCTTCCAATGCCAGCTTTTCAAACTCAACCGCGTTTAAATGTCCGTATTGGTCAGCTTGTGCGCCGAGTGGGCTCATGCCTTCGGCCAAGGCGATGCCTTCTTCCAGTGCTTTGGCAATTTCTTCGTGGTTTTGGCGATACGCGGGCGCATCGTTAATGCCTTTGCGATAAAACAGCGTGACGCCGCCCCACGCTTCGACCAGCGGTTGGAAATCCGGTTGTTCGCCTTCCGCTTCGGCACGTTGACGTTCTGCGTGTATGGCTTTGCCGTGCGCCAGAAATTCATCGAGTATGATGGTTTCTTCCTGGTCGTAACGACCGCGAACGGATTGCTCGCCATAGACGTTAACCAGCGTTTCATAACGATGCAGGATTTTTTCGACCTGTACCGGATAATACGCCATCAATTCGGTTGCGGTATCCATGGCGGTCAAGCCGCCGCCGATAACGCCGGCAGGTAAGCGCACCTGCAAGTTAGCCAGCGAAGAAGCCTTGGCGGCTCCGGTTAACTGCAACGCCATCAGGAAATCCGAAGCTTTGCGTATGCCGCGCATCAGGTTGTTTTTCATATCGATAACCGTCGGCTTACCGGCGCCCGAGGCGATACAGATATGGTCGAAGCCCATGCTCCACGCGTCTTCAATGGTAATCGTGCCGCCAAAACGCACGCCGCCGTAAGAGCGAAACGCTTCGCGTCGTTGCAAGGTCAGGTAAATGACTTTCAGGAAGTTCTTGTCCCAGCGCACGGTAATGCCGTATTCGGCCACGCCGCCGAAACCGGCCAGGATGCGCTTGTCCAGATCTTCGTACAGGTCTTGGAAATTCACAATCGGCGCGGGCAGGTTGTCGCTGTCGCCGGTCAATGCCACCGGCAACGGCTCCAGTTTTAAGCCGTCGATACCGGCGACACCGAAGCCTTCATTTAACAAGTAATGGCTCATCGTATAACCGGCGGGACCTAAACCGACCACCAGCGCATTTTTGCCGTTGTAAGGCAGCATGTACGGACGCTTGACGTTTAGCGGATTCCAGCGGGTCAGCAAGCTGTATATTTCAAAGCCGTAAGGCATGAACAATACGTCGGTCAGTACGCTGGTTTCAATTTGCGGAATATCGACCGGATCGGTTTTTTGGTAGATACAACCTTTCATGCACTCGTTGCAAATACGATGCCCGGTGCCGGGACACATTGGGTTGTCGATGACAATAATCGCCAACGCGCCGATATTGTCGCCGCCGCGTTTAACCAGATGCATTTCCGAAATTTTTTCATCCAGTGGGCAACCGATGGTGGTCACGCCCAGCGGGTCAACCTTGAAAGTATTGGTTTTTTGTTGCGCATGCCCTTGGAGCAGGAATCGGTATCGCGCTCGTGACAGTAAATGCAATGATTGACTTCGGACAATACCTGGCGTTCATTGAAGCGCGGGTCGGTCAGCTTGAAGCCATCCCGACGACGACGGTGTTCCTGCTCGCCCATCCAGGCCTTAAATTCGCCGCGATCGACCAGTTCATGCTCGACCAGCTGATCGAAGTCGCGTTTTTCCGGGAGTTTAAAGCTCGGCCAGTTAGCAACTACATCGTTATCCTGTTGGGCGACAAAGCTCCAGCGCAGCACGACATCCATCAGGCCGTTGATGAATTCGGCGGGATCTTGCAAGCTGATGATGTCATTAAATTCGCTTGCCGCTTCTTCGTGTGCGGCGAGTTTGGCGCGCAACGCCTCGGCGACCAAATCGGCATTTTCGTAATCGCTGTCTTTGCCTTTGGCAATCAGTTTGTAATGGCTGTACAACAGTCCAATAACGGCGCCGACCCGCGCAACGCGGTGTTCCGGGTCATCGTCCTGATTGGCTTCGGGAAAACCCGCGTCGACCAGCAGGTCAAAGCGGTTCAGGACGGCGGGAATAGCCCAATCATCGGCATTCTGGCCTTTAAAGAAGAAAGCCAGCTTATCGACGATTTCATTTTTAAAGGTAAAAATGGTATCAATCTCGTCCTTGATTTTTGCGCCTTGCGCCTGATGTTGCTCGGAAACATTAAAAATCCTGGCGACAAACTGACCGACATAAGGCCCCATGCGCACCAACAGATCGGAAATAGCCTCCGGTGACAAACCTTCACCCTGATTCTGGCGGTAAGCCTTGAACTCATTGTGCAGCTGCGAATCATGGCGTTCAACCGAAGCATCAAACACATCCAGCAAATCTTTCAGACGCGCAGAATCGTATAAATCGGGGTAGTTAAAGCCGGGGATGCCTAGGGTAAGATTGTGTTGTTCCATAGTTCTCGTGTTTGATTAGATCGTTTGTTCATACAGGCCCAGTAAAAAATGGCTTTATCTGTACTTAAAAGGTTGCCGAAAAGACTAACAAAACCGTGTATTGTAAGTAGATATGACTTTGTTTGCCACAGATAATCTTTATCTCGTTCCCACACGCCAGCGAGGGAGCGTCTGAAGGATTCGGCAAAATGCTCTATAGCCCATCGTTAGGGCATTGTGAAGGTCTTACAATCAGGCAAGGCATACACAATTTGTTCACTGTTTAGCAAAGTATGCTGTGCAGGCTTTCCGTTCTCGAATTTCACCAAACCTAAATTACATTCAGGATGAACGCGTTGTTTTGAGTTTGTGGGTAAGAGCAGATGCACCCAGCTTTCCCATGAAGCAATGGGTAGCCAAGGAAACAGTTCCTTAAGCTTATTAGCATGTTTAGTGCTGCCGTTACCAAATTGGCTGGCGGTTTCTATACCCCGAAGTTGTTTGTCGGCGGGGCTGTTTTTCAAGGAAGAGCTGACTAATTGATAACAATGTAATGTGTTTGCTCCTTGGGCATCCATGTACTTTCCCATCGCACTGAAGGAATAGTGCACATCACCTGAAAGAAAAACGCATTGTTTAATCAGCATGTCCTGGCTTAAACAATCCATTAACGTTAGAAAACTCTGCTTGTTAGATGTCCAGGCTTCCATATCGACGAAGGCAATGATTTTCTTTGTGAAATAACCTTGTTCACTGATTATTTCCTCAAATATTTTTATGTACTTGTAGCCTTCTAAATATGAAATAAGCCAGTAAGCGATTTTTTGTAAGCCCTCTAACGCAAAAAATCCCAGCACGGGCGTGGTGGCAATAAAAATAGGGCAAGTATCAGTGGAAATGATTTGACCTGTTTTCAGTTTCGCCCATTCCACGCGTAGCCAGTCGCGGGCATAGCGATCCAGTAACACGGGTAAATAACTATCCAAAGTCGGCATCCGCTGTGTACGTGAATCAATGGCGATAATAGGCGGATTGGTAGGCACCGAAAAACCCCAGCCCCTATGTTTCCAGGTATGTAAGTCATAACGCTCGTTGATTTCCGGACTATTTTCGGTATCCAACAAATATTGGCTGATTGTTAGCTGTAAGTCTTTATCGAAATTATCGGCATCATTACCCCAGCCCTGGAACGCCCAATATGAAGCCAGCGCATTGGCAACAATACGTTGCCCTAACGGTGAGCTGCGAACTTCGTCGTACCACGTATTGGTAATATTCCAATCATCAGTGACATCATGATCGTCAAATATCATGTAAGTAGGGATATTTGCCAGCAGCCTGCGCACATTGGGGAGTGTTGACTGGAAGTTACCAACGGCAGTTTGTTGTTCGGTAAATGCCTGTTCGGCTTTTTTGGCTTCTTTAGTGCCTGCAATGAATTGTGGGGCCAATGATGCCCAAGTGCTTGCAGGACTCCAATCTTCAGCATTACCAAAAACGTAAATATACATGGCGGCGAATTCGCCAAAGCTCAGCAAATGATTTTCGGATTTTTCGGAAGTAAAGCCGGATTTATACGCTTTGAGGAAACTTTTCCGTCCATGTACAGGAATGTTTTGTGAATCTTGATGGATTATTTGTCCCTTAGAGTCTTTGTCATAGGGCAGTAATTCAGGTCTCCCTATGAGTGCAGCCGCTTTTTCTTTCAACATCGCCAGCACGGAAATGGAAACATCGTCTGCATAAATTTGATCGCCCGTCAGCAGCAACACGGCGGGGCGGTTGGCCAAATCGTCATGCGTTGATTCTAATAAGCTATCGCCATAACTCAGTGCATCGGGGCTGTTCTTACCGCCATGCGGTTTACGACAACTGCCGTGTAACAGCTGTCGCAATGCATCGGGAATAAAAAATTTGGGGTGCGGCGTTGATTTATCGTAAGTTAATGCCGACAAGTCCAAAGGCTTGGCAGTGTCAGCATCAACAAGCCGGTAATAAAGAAAAGTATCCGCCGGATAGGGATGCTCAGGGTCATTGCAGCGAGCCTGTGCCAAGTACACAAATAGATTTTGACCTAATCGGCAATAATCATTTTGAGTGCTTTCGCCCAGCACAGTGCCATTTTTTGAAATAACTTGCAGTGTTAAGTGAGTCGGCTCAGTGGTAGCAAACCACACGCAAACACGGTTTGGTGTGGCGCGTCGTAAAATAGGTCCAGCGAGTAATGATGTAGTCATATTTCCACCTTATTGATAATAAAGAGTAAACCAACAGAATCAACATCTTATTATTTTTACAGTCAAAGGGATACAACTTCTTTATTTCAACAGAGGTGGCTTATTGGTTGCAGTAAGTTCCTTGCCGGCGGATTTTTATCAGGTATGCGCTGTCGGCATCTTCTCTCTAAGCTTTAAAAACCGCTGATACCGCGTCATTGAAATATCGCCGTTTTCCGCAGCCACACGCACCGCACACCCCTTATCAACCAAATGACGGCAGTTCTTGAACTGGCATTTATCGATTAGCGGCTGAAATTCGCGGTAGCCGTAAGCCAGTTGTTGTTCGGAAAGACCGGCCAGCCCGAAAATGGCGACGCCGGGACTGTCGATCAAATCGCCGCCTTCATTCATGTGGTACAGCGTTGCCGCCGTGGTGGTATGCCGACCGTGTTTGGTAGTTTCCGAGATGGTGTTGGTTTTCAGTTCCTTGTCGGGAATGATCGCATTGGTTAACGATGACTTACCGACGCCGGATTGCCCGGCCAAAATACTGACTTGATCTTTTAAAGCCCGCTTTAGTTCATCCAGTCCCGATGCCGCTGTGGCGCTGACCCGGTACAGTGCGTAGCCCAGGTTGGTATAGTCCAGCAGTTCCTGTTCAATACCGGCCGATTGCGCCAGATCGGTTTTATTCAGCACCAGCGCCGCATCGATATTGCGGTTTTCGCAAATCGCCAGGTATTGGTCGATCAGCAAAAAATCGCAGTAAGGCTCGACCGCAAAGACGACAAAAACGGTGTCGATATTGGCGGCAACCGGGCGAACCTTGCCGTTTCTGGACGGGCGCATCAATAACGAGCGCCGGGGCAGGATTTGTTCTATACGGCCTTGGTCGGGCGAGGATTGCGTCCATAAAACCCGGTCGCCGACTGCGACGGTTTCAAGCCGTCGCAGTGTTTGGCAAAGCACAATCTTATCGTCATGTTCAACAGCAATGCCTTGGCCTAAATGGGAGATGACCAGTCCTTCAATTAACTCAGCCATCACGCGGGGCGTATTTTGGATTCTAAATTGGCAATACGAATAGCCGCTGGCGGGTGGCTGTAATGAAACGCCGAGTACAACGGGTCCGGCGTCAAGGTGCTGGCGTTTTCTTCAAACAGCTTGACCAAGGCGCTGACCAGTTTTTCGGCTTTGGCGTGGTTTGACGCGAAATCATCGGCTTCAAATTCAAATTTGCGTTGAAAATAGGCGCTGATCGGCTGCATAAAAAAGGTGAACGACGAGGACACCAGCATGAATAACAACAGGGCGGCGGCATGCGAGGGTTGTTCCACGCCCAGCCCGTTGTAGAACCATTGCTGGTCGATCAGCCAGCCTAAAATCGCAAAACTGATCAGGGTCATAACGGCATTGGCAACCAGCATCTTGATGGTGTGTTTGCACTTGAAATGTCCCAGTTCGTGAGCCAGTATCGCTTCCAGTTCTTCATCCTCCAACGAGTTGACCAAGGTGTCGAAAAACACGATGCGCTTGTTGCTGCCGAGGCCGGTGAAGTAGGCGTTGCCGTGGCCCGAGCGCTTGGAGCCGTCCATGATGAAGATGCCCTGGCTGCTAAAGCCGCAACGGGCAAGCAAGCCCTGAATCCGGTCTTTTAACGAGCCTTCTTCCATCGGGGTGAATTTATTGAACAACGGCGCGATCACGGTAGGGAACAGCCAGCTCATCAGCAGCGCAAAGCCCATCAATATGCCCCAGGCCCATAACCACCACAGCGAACCGATGCTGTCCATGACCCACAGGATTAAAGCCAGCAAAGGCATGCCGATAGCGGTGACCAAAACCAGTTGCAGCAGTTGGTCCTTGATGAATTGTTGCGGGGTGCTTTTGTTAAAACCGTATTTTTCTTCAATCACGAACGTTTGGTAGACGCTGGTGGGGATTTCAATCAGCGTCATGACCAGGAAAACGCTGGCAACAGCCGCCAAGCCTGCGATCAATGGGCTGGTGATTGTTGCTGCCCAAAATTCGAAAGCGAAATTGATGCCGCCGCCGAGGGTCATCGCTAACAGCAGGATAACGCCGATGATGCTGTCTATATCGCCCAGCTTGCTTTTTTCCAATGTGTAGTCGGCCGCTTTCTGGTGGGCTTCCAGCGAGACCGTGTTTTTGAAAGCTTCAGGCACGGCGTCGCGGTGCTTGGCAACGTAACCGGCGTGTCGTTTTGCCAGCCAAAACTGGACTGAAAAAGAAAGGGTTAGCGCGATTAAAAAGACGATCGTAAAGCTATTCATAAGCGGGATTCTTCAATGTTTAAGAGTTAGACGTACAGATTAGCCAATGCTACACTAACCGCCCTCTTATATACAATGGAATCGACAAATGGCGCAGGACCCATCGCACCTTATCTGGATAGACCTCGAAATGACCGGGCTAGATCCTGACAACGATTTGATTATCGAGATTGCTACGATCATTACCGATAAAGACTTGAATATTCTGGCCCAAGGTCCGGTGCTGGCCGTGCATCAGTCCGATGCGGCATTGGGGGCAATGGACGAGTGGAATCAGCATCACCACGGACAATCCGGCCTAATCGCACGAGTCAAGGCTTCCACTATCGATGCAGAGGAAGCGGAACGGCAAACGATTGAATTTTTAAAGCAATGGGTGCCGGAAAACACCTCGCCGATCTGCGGAAACAGCATCGGCCAGGACAGACGCTTTTTGTATCGCTATATGCCCAAACTGGAAGCGTATTTCCATTATCGCAATATCGATGTTTCAACGGTTAAAGAGCTGGCCGCCAGATGGGCGCCCGAAGTAAAAGACGGCTTTAAAAAACAGTCCTCGCATCAGGCCCTGGACGATATTATCGAATCTATCGAAGAGCTGCGTTATTACCGCGAGCACTTCATCAGGTTCTAGCCTATGAATCAAATTCTTGCAGTTGCGCTGGGCGGATCGTTCGGGGCGGTGATTCGGTTCCTGGTGTCCTCGGGCATTTACCAGTGGCTGGGGCGCGGCTTTCCGTATGGCACGTTAGTTGTCAACGTGATCGGCTCGTTTATGCTCGGCTTGCTGACCGAATCGCTGATGCAGCAACGCCTCACCATCACCTTCGAATACAGGGCGGCCATATTAATCGGCTTTATCGGGGCGTTTACTACTTTCTCCACGTTTTCGCTGGAAACGTTTTACCTGATAGAGCAGGGCAATTTAACCAAAGCGGCGCTGAATATATTCACCAGCGTTACGGCCTGCATATTCGCAATTTGGATCGGATTACTGTGCGGCAGAGGCTTGTTTTATTATTCTGACGGCGTTATCCAATGGTCGGGCGGCATGATTCCTTATGCGTTGATGACCATTAACGCGATAGGCGCTTTTTTGATCAGCATCATCGCGACTATTTTATTGCACAAAGTGGCGCTAGCCGTGGAATACCGCGTCGTACTGACGGTGGTCATGGTGGGCATCTTTTTAACCCTGTCCGGTTTATATCTATTGCTGTTTTTGGTAGAGCATGGGTTTTCATTCGACGCCCATTTGAATTTAATGCTGGGTACGTTTGTCGGCAACAGCTTGATTTGTATTTCGGTGATATGGATGGGCTTGCTGGTGGGCAGGCAGATTTAGAGGCGAAAGGCAAAGGGCGAAAGGCTCATGCTTTTTTCGCCCTTTGCCTTTCGCCTTTGGTCTCATATATATTTTATCGTTCCCACGCTCCGGCGTGGGAATGCAGTCTGCGCCGCTCCAGCGGCGCGAAGTCAACTACACAATTTTATTAAAGGTAACTACGCAATCATGTTAGATCCCCGCTTATTCAGAACCGAGCTTGATTTTGTTAAGGAACAACTCAACAGGCGTTCATTCGACTTTAACCCTGAGTATTACTCCGAGCTGGAAGCCCGGCGCAAAGACATCCAGGTTAAAACCCAGGAATTGCAGAACGAACGCAACAGCAGCTCGAAAGCCATCGGCATGGCCAAAGCCAAAGGCGAAGACGTACAGCCGCTGTTGGATCAGGTTCAGCATTTGGGCGATGAGCTGAAAGCCGCGGAAACCGAATTGTCCGACATTCAGGCAAAAATGACCGCCTTGATGGAAGGCATTCCCAACCTCCTTGATGAGAGCGTGCCGAACGGCAAGAGCGAAGACGACAATCTCGAAATCAGCCGCTGGGGCGACATTCCGAGCTTCGATTTCGAGCCCAAAGACCATGTCGATTTAGGCGCAAAGATAGGCATGGATTTCGAGCTGGGCGCCAAAATCGCCAGCGCAAGGTTTGTGGTATTAAACGGGCCGCTGGCGCGCTTGCAACGGGCCATTATCCAGCTGATGCTCGATACGCATACCACCGAACACGGTTACATCGAAACTTACGTGCCTTTCCTGGTCAATGCCGACAGCTTGCGCGGCACAGGCCAGTTGCCCAAGTTCGAAGCCGACCTGTTCAAGGCCAGCGACGATCCAGCCTTATACCTGATTCCGACAGCTGAAGTGCCGGTCACCAACATCGTCAGGGACGTGATTATCGAGGCCAAAGACCTGCCGCTTAAATTCGTCTGCCACAGCCCCTGTTTCCGCAGCGAGGCCGGAGCATACGGCCGCGACGTAAGAGGCATGATCCGCCAGCATCAATTCGAAAAAGTCGAAATCGTGCAAATCGTAAAGCCTGAAGATTCGGCTGCGGCTCATGAAGAGCTGACCCATCACGCGGAAGCTATATTGAAAAAACTCAACCTGCCTTACCGCAGGATGTTGTTATGTGCGGGAGATACCGGCTTTTCATCGACCAAAACCTACGATTTGGAAGTGTGGCTGCCGGGGCAGGGCACTTACCGGGAAATATCGTCGTGCAGCAACTTCAAAGACTTTCAGGCTCGCCGTCTGCAAGCACGTTGGCGCAACCCGGAAACCGGCAAACCTGAGTTGGCGCATACCCTGAACGGCTCCGGTCTGGCGGCGGGCAGAACCCTGATTGCGGTCATGGAAAATTATCAGGATGCCGATGGACGTATTCGTATTCCTGAGGCATTGCGGCCTTATATGGGCGGATTGGAGGTTATTGGCTAGCTAATCAGCCTAAAGCATATCACCACGAAGGCACGAAGTTCACGAAGAAATACCAAGGTAAAAATTTCGTGTTCTTCGTGGTGAATTAGCGTATTTCCGAATCAACGCAACCGATTTCCGCTCACCGCATCATAAATAGCGGTTTCCTGTGCCAACTCTCCGACTTTGCCATGAACGATAAAAATATCGGCATCGGCAAAGGTCTTTTGTAGTTTCCTCGATTCCTTAATAGACGGCCGTGTCGTCGGGTTGGCGCTGGTGGATACCAGCGGGCTGCCGAATTGGGCGCATAAGTCTCGGGCTATCGGGTGATTGGTCACTCTGACGGCCAATGATTGATGCTCGCCGGTCAGCCATTTTGGCACCCAGGGTTGGGCCGGAATAACCCAGGTGACAGGGCCGGGCCAGGTGGGTGATATGCGGTCGATGAGGGTTTGATCTAAGACGAGGTAGGGCCGCAGTTGCTCCAGGGATGATGCAATCAGTATCAGGCCTTTTCTATCGGTCGCTGTTTGATGTCGAGCAGGGACATCACCGCAGTTTCATTAAGCGGATCGCACCCTAAGCCGTAGACGGCTTCTGTGGGGTAAGCGATCACTGCTCCGGCTTTGAGGTGACGGACGGCGGTTTTTATTTTGAACGGTGAGTGATATGGCATTTTTAGTTTATGGCGGCTAAGTTATAGGTATGGATATCGATATAACTCGTCATCCCGACAGGGAATGCCGGGATCCACGACTGCATGGATGCAGGAGGTAGAGCAACGCAGGAGCAGTTGCCGAGAAGCTATGGATGGCTTCATCAGATCGTGCTTTAGCCACATAAAATTACTTTTTGTCTATTTTCACATCCCTGTGATCTGGATTCCGGCACAAATCTGTCCGGAACAGATTTGCATTTACCCGAAGGGCGTCAGGCAGGATAGCCTGGCGTGAATCCCTGCCGGAATGACGGCGGTGTGGTTGAGCTGATTCCCAAGCTGAAGTCGAATGAAGTCGCCCCTACAACGCACCAAGCTCTTTTGGCCCCTGCACATCCGCAGGATCGCCTTCATACGGCGTTGCGTATTTGCAGTCCTTTTGCGGACAAACCTTTTCCACGCCGCGCCGTTTGGTTTCCTTGACGGTCAGAATAGGCCACTCGCATTCCGGGCAGCTTTCTTTGATCGGCGCGTTCCATAATGCGTAATCGCATTTCGGGTATTCCGAGCAGGAATAGAATATTTTGCTGTTCCGCGACTTGCGCTTGAGGATGTTGCCTTTTTTGCATTGCGGGCATTCGACGCCGGTGTCCATCGGTTTTTCCAAAGGCTCGATATGCTTGCATTTGGGATAACCGCTGCAGCCGATAAATTTGCCGTAGCGTCCGGTCTTGATCACCAATGGCGATTCGCATTTGGGGCAGACTCGGCCTTCCACGACTTCGGGTTCGTCGCTAGCGGCGCCATCATCGTTCAGGTTCCGGGTATAGGAGCACTCAGGATAATTGGTGCAGCCGATAAACCGGCCATTTCTGCCTAAGCGAATGGACAGCGGACTGCCGCAATCGGGGCATTTTTCATCGATGGCTTCCTGCGTGACATCCTTGCGCTGGACGCTTTCTTCTTTTTCGTGAATCAGCGTGGTGAAAGGTTTCCAGAAGTCGTGCATCAATGGAACCCAGTCTTTTTCTCCCCGCGACACCGCATCCAGTTCATCTTCCAGATTAGCGGTAAAATCGTAATCGACGTATTTGGTGAAATGTTCGGTCAGGAATTTGTTGACGATTCTGCCGACATCGGTCGGGTAGAAGCGTTTGCCGTCCAGGGTGACATATTCACGGTTTTGCAAGGTCGAAATAATCGACGCATAGGTCGATGGTCGGCCGATACCGTGTTCTTCAAGGGATTTTACCAGACTGGCTTCGCCGTAGCGTGGCGGTGGCTCGGTGAAGTGCTGTCCGGCATTGATGTCGCCCAGCTGGACGGGGCGGCCTTCTTCCATCGGCGGCAGAAAGCTTTCCTTGTCGTCGCTCTCGTTGCTGTCGTCTTTTCCTTCCAGATAGGCGGCCATGAAGCCGGGCGAGGCTATCGTGGAACCCGTTGCCCTGAATACGTGCTTGCCGTCGCCGCAGGTCAAATCGACGGCGACCATGTTCAGCGTGGCATGAATCATCTGGCAGGCGATGGTGCGCTTCCAGATCAGCTCATAGAGTTTGAACTGTTCGATACTCAGATGGCTTTTTATCTGGCTGGGTAAGTGCCGGGGAGATGTCGGGCGTATGGCTTCATGCGCTTCCTGGGCGTTTTTCGACTTGGTCTTAAAGACTCTCGGCTCTTTGGGCACATTTTCGGCGCCGTAGTTTTCGGCAATCAGCGCGCGGATTTCTTCCACTGCGTCTACCGACAGGTTGACCGAGTCGGTACGCATGTAGGTAATCAAACCGGCGGTTTCGCCGCCTATATCGATACCCTCATAGAGTTGCTGGGCAACTATCATGGTGCGTTTGGTGGTAAAACCCAGTTTGCGCGAGGCTTCCTGTTGCAGTGTCGAGGTGATAAAGGGCGGGGCCGGGTTGCGTTTTTGCTGTTTCTTTTCCAGCTTGGCGACCATTAATTGGCCGTCAGCCGCATCCAGTAAGGTTTGCTTGGTTTTTTCCGCCAGCTCTTCATCGGTAATGCTGAATTGACTGATTTTTTCGCCTTCAAATTGAGTCAATTTGGCTTTAAAGGCTTGGTCATGCGCCATCAACGCAGCATCGATTGTCCAGTATTCGCGGGTTTTAAAGGCCTCGATTTCCAGTTCGCGCTCGACGATCATGCGCAAGGCGGGGCTTTGAACGCGACCCGCAGACAGGCCACGGCGGATTTTTTTCCATAATAGCGGCGACAGGTTAAAACCGACCAGATAATCCAAAGCGCGGCGCGCCTGTTGGGCATTGACCAAATTGATGGCTATTTGCTCCGGGTTGGCTATGGCTTCGGTGACGGCTTTTTTGGTGATTTCATGGAACACGACCCGATGTACCGGCTTGTCTTTCAGCAGTTTTTTTCTTTCAGCAGCTCAAGCAAATGCCAGGAAATAGCTTCCCCTTCTCTATCAGGGTCAGTCGCCAGATATAAGGTGTCTGCAGTCTTAAGGGCTTTGCTGATGGCTTGCACATGTTTTTGGTTGCGATCGATAACTTCGTATTTCATGGCGAAGTCGTTGTTCGGGTCAACTGCGCCTTCTTTTGGGATCAGGTCGCGGACGTGTCCATAAGAGGCTAAAACTTGAAAGTCCTTACCCAAATATTTTTCTATGGTTTTGGCTTTTGCAGGCGATTCTACAATGACGAGATTCTTACTCATTTATTTAAAAGGGTGAAAGGCGAAGGGCTAAAGACGAAGGCCGAAGGGCTAAAGGCGAAAGTGTACGTTCTTTTTTGCCTTTAGCCCTTAGTTTTTCGCCTATTTTTTAATGCAAATACGTTGGAATAAGGTCATAAACAATATCTTCCATTCTGGAGAAAGCGATTTCCTCATCCGGCTGGCTGAGCAATACCATCAGCACTATCCATTTTAGCTTTTCCATTGATAATTCTTCATTTTCCAGCGCCATGGCCCGGTCGATGACAATTTCCCGGTTGGCTGAACTCAGGATGCCGCTATGCTCAAGGAACATAATCAGATTGCGGGATTCAAGATCCAGTCTGGCTGTCTCCTGACTGCAAAAAATGCGGAATGTAGGTGATACGGATGCTTTTATTGCCCGTTGCAGGCTAAGCGATTCGAGCCAGTCGAAAGCTTTATTGACTTCGATTTGTTCAAAGCCCGCTTCAAGTAATTCTGTTCTGACGATATCACTGTCTGGAAGTATTTCAATTTCATCTTCCATATAGTTTTCGAATAAGTACATCAGGACATCAAAAATATTTTCTTTCATAAGCTCTTGGTTGATTATTTGATTCTCGTATAGCTGCCGCCGGGGGTTGCTTCAATGTAACCTTGCAGCTCCAGAATCAGTAACATTGACGAAATAACTTCGACGGATTCGTTGGCATTTTCAACCAGAGTATCGATGGAAGTTGGGCTAAACATGACAAGATTCAATAATGTTTGTTGCTCTAGGTCAAGTGTTGATTGCATTGTTAGCGGGGAGAAAATCTCATCCTGTTGATTATATTGACTTAGTTCTTCGAGAATATCTTGGGTTGTTTCGACAAGTTTTGCGCCTTCACGGATTAACGCATTGCAGCCGCGGGCCAGCGGGTTGTGAATGGAGCCGGGAATCGCAAAAACTTCGCGGTTTTGTTCGAGGGCCATGCGCGCAGTAATCAGCGAACCGCTTTGTTTGGCGGCTTCAACCACCAACAGCCCCTGACACAGGCCGCTGATAATGCGGTTGCGTCGGGGAAAGTGGTTGGCTTTGGCGGTTGTGCCGGGGGGAACTCCGAGATCATCGCTCCGGTGTTAACGATCTCAGTGGCCAGGTCTTTATGTCTCGCGGGATAGACACGATCCAGTCCGGTTCCCGCCACCGCAATCGTATAACCTTTGGCTTTTAATGCGCCTTGATGGCTGGCTGCGTCTATGCCTAAAGCCAGTCCGCTGGTGATCACAAAGCCGCAATGACTCAGGGTTTTGGCAAAGTTAAAGGCGATTTCCAGGCCTGAAGTCGAGGGGTTGCGGCTGCCCACGATGGCGATTTGCGGCAACGATAACAGTTCAGGATTGCCGCGTACAAATAGGATGGGCGGAGGATCTGAGATTTCCTTTAATTGCAGTGGATAGTTTGCGTCATTGAGGGTGATTGCACTGTTATTTTCTTGATGCAGCCAGCTCAGGTCATAGTCGATAAGCGTCCAGTCAGGATTCCTGAGCGCATGAACGATGTCGCTTTTTAAGCCCAAGGCGCTCAATGCGGATGATGATTCCGCAAATAGCTGCGCCGGGGTATGGCTTTCGAGTAAGCGGAGAAAAGTTCTGCAACCGACGCCTGGCGTGCGCAATAACGCAAGCCAGTATTTTATGTCGAGCTCGGATTGTTGTGCGGTAATGTTCAGGGGGTTTTAACTTTGTCTAAAACATGAAGAGCCTGGGTCGCTTTCATGACCAGGGCGTAACTGACGCGCTCAAACGGGCGGAAAACCATCAGGGTACCGGCAACTTCATCAGGAAGATTAACGGCATCATTTTTAATCGGGCTGTAATCGTCTCTGACAATCTTGCCGGTTTTATAAATATTCAGCTCGTGTCCGACTAAAAGGCCGTCTGCCGTGCCTTTGTCTATTACAACGACGCTATATTGGCCGATTTGGGAAACGCCGCCAAGTACGCTGAGAATGCTGCCTTTGATGCTTTGTTCAGGTGGACGGGGAAAGTAATTTAAGGCAAGTTCCTCTTCCGTATTGGGCATAATCCGGTCGCCGGTGCGGATTTCACGATCGGCTTTGGTGATGGCCAACGTTGCCGGGTCGCCGGGTTGTTGCAATGAGGCATCGGCAATGTATTGCGCCTCATAGCCCAGAATTTCTCCGTTTTCAGGGCTGATATAAGCGCTGCCCGGCCGGTAAATTGTGTGGGACAGGTTTTTAGATTCGGTTATCGAGCGCACATAAATACGGTCGCCGATACCTACAATGATATGTTCTCCCGCAAAGCCGACAACATAAGGCGCATTGCCCAGTTCATTCTCATCCACTACTTTGGGCGATGACAGATAACTTGCTATGGTTTCAGTAGGGATTAACCTGATCGCTTGTTTCAGGTCGGTTTCCCGAATGCAAGGCAGTACCTTTCCATCTTCGGAAACGGCAAAGTCTTTGCGGCCATGTTTATAGTCTTCTTCCTTAAGCACGCAGGGAGTATTGGGATTGGCTTGGGCCTGAGGTAAATCGCTTCTGGAAAGGCTAAGCTGCGGCTTGCCGTTTATCATCGAAAAATAAAGGGTATCGCCGGGATAAATCAGATGAGGGTTCTTGATTTGGGTATTGTGGCTCCATAATTCGGGCCATTGCCAAGGGTGCGTTAAAAATTTACCGGATATTTCCCATAAGGTATCGCCTTTAACGACAGTATATTGATTGGGGTGGGACGGATTTATTTGTATTTCATCAGCCCATGCGCTTAAGCTGAGCAGGAGAGAAACGATCAATCCGGTGAGTGTTCGAAAAGCCATGTTGGGTTCCTGTCGAGTCTTTTTGTACTATCTGAATTCAAAGTTTAGATGAATTCAGATAGAATTCCAGTATTCAATTATTATAGTGGAGAGTTTGTTGAGTATTCTATCTATTCTCGAGTTTCCGGATGAACGGTTGCGTAAGAAGGCTGCAATCGTAAAAACGGTCGATGATAAAATCAAAAAATTGGTCGATGATATGCTTGAAACCATGTACGAATCGCATGGCGTAGGATTGGCCGCTACGCAGGTCAATGTGCATCAGCGGGTTGTCGTCATCGATGTCAGCGAGGAAAAGGACGCCCCATTATGTTTAATCAATCCTGAGATTATAGAAAAGGACGGGGTTAAGGAGTCCGAAGAAGGCTGTCTTTCGGTACCCGGTTTTTTGAAAAAGTGGAAAGAGCTGAACATATTATAGTCAAGGCGCTGGACAGGGAGGGCGAGCCTTTTGAATTAAGCGCCAGGGATTTGCTGGCCGTGTGCGTTCAGCACGAACTGGATCATTTGGACGGAAAACTGTTCGTCGATTATATTTCACCGTTAAAACGGCAGCGGATTAAGAAAAAATTGGAAAAAATTCATAAAATGGAAGTGAGCTGAGCATGAAGATTATTTTTGCCGGAACCCCTGAGTTTGCCGTGCCTTGTCTACAGATGTTGCTGGATTCGGAGCATGAGATTTGCGCGGTTTATACCCAGCCCGACCGTCCGGCGGGCAGGGGGCGCAAGTTGCAGCCAAGCCCTGTCAAAGAACTGGCCTTAACTGCCGGAATCCCCGTTTTTCAGCCGCTTACCATGAAAACCAGTGAGGACTTGCAACAGATCAGCGCATTTAATGCCGATTTGATGGTGGTGGTCGCGTACGGCATGATTTTAACGCAAGCCGTTCTGGATGTGCCTAAACTGGGTTGCATCAATGTGCATGCTTCATTGTTGCCGCGCTGGCGAGGTGCCGCACCCATCCAGCGTGCGTTGATGGCGGGCGATGAGAAAACCGGCGTGACCATTATGCAGATAGTCCGCAAACTGGATGCCGGCGACATGTTGCACAAGGAAGAATGCATGATTGGCCCGACCGATACGGCCGTGGATTTGCATGACAAATTGGCTGCGTTGGGCGCAATAGGCCTGGCCAAAGTGCTGAAGCAAATAGAAGCCGGAACCGTTCATCCCGAACGGCAGGATGAGGCGCTGGTGACCTATGCCGAAAAGCTGGAAAAAAGCGAAGCCGTTGTCGACTGGACGCAACCGGCAATGGATATTGCCCGGAAAGTCAGGGGTTTGAATGCGTGGCCGGTTGCGCAAACGCTTTATCAGGGCAATGTGTTGCGCATCTGGCAGGCGGAGCCGGTTGAGGGTGATGCCTCCCTGCAACTGGAGCCCGGCGTGGTGCGCTGTGCCGATAAACACATGGATGTGGCGACCGGAGCAGGTTTTTTAAGGCTGCTGGAAGTGCAGTTGCCGGGTGGAAAACGCATGCCTGTTCAGGCTTTTCTGAGCGCTCACGATGTTAATGGAGTCAAATTAGGTTGAATACTCAGTGAATACACGATTAGTTGCGGCCCGGGTATTGTCTCGGGTTTTGCAGGACGGGCAGTCTTTAACCGCCGCTCTGGATAATGCCTTTCCGAGCATAGAATCGAGTAAAGACCGGGCTTTCATTCAGGCGCTATGCTACGGCGTGTGCAGGCAATATCACCGGCTGGATTTTATTTTAAGTCAATTATTGGACAAGCCGTTAAAAGATACAGACGTTAAGGCGCTGGCTTTGGTCGGCTTGTACCAGCTTAAATTCATGCGGGTAAAACCCCATGCGGCGGTATCCGAAACGGTTTTGGCGGCCCGTAAAAAGCCGTGGGCCAAGTCGCTGATCAATGCGGTGCTCAGAACCTATCTGCGAGAACAGGAAGGACTTGAACACAAGGCCGACAAATGTCAGGTCGCAGCCCTGAGTCATCCCGACTGGTTGATTAAGCAAATTGAGCAGGATTGGCCTGAACAGGCGTTAAATATTTTCTTGGAAAATAATCAGCAACCGCCGATGGTGTTGCGGGTCAACTTGTCGAAAACCAGCCGCGAGGACTATCTGCAACTGCTAGCCGGACAGGACATAGCGGCCGAAGCCGTCAGCTTTTGCCGGTCGGCGATTAGACTGGACAAACCGGTGCCGGTGGACATGCTGCCCGGTTTTTCCGATGGGCTGGTATCCGTTCAGGATACCGCCGCGCAATTGGCGGCCGGATTGCTGGATGTCCGGCCTGGGCATCGTGTATTGGATGTCTGCGCCGCGCCGGGAGGGAAAACCGCGCATATTCTTGAAAGTCAGCAGCAGCTCAAGGAGTTGGTCGCCGTCGATATCGACGAGTCCAGGATGCAGCGGGTCAGCGAAAATTTGCAGCGTTTAAACTTGCACGCCACGCTGGTGGTCGGTGATGCTGCAAATCCTGCAAGTTGGTGGGACGGCAAACCGTTCGACCGGATTTTGCTGGACGCGCCTTGTTCAGCCTTAGGCGTTATCCGCCGCCACCCCGATATTAAATTATTGCGTAGAGCCGAGGACATTGGGCAGTTGCAGGCCTTGCAAAAAAACATCCTGCAAGCCGTCTGGCCGCTGTTGGCGCCGGGCGGACTGATGCTCTACGCGACCTGCTCCATTTTAAAGCAGGAAAATGAACAACAGGTTCAAGCTTTTTTGGCCGAACACAGCGATGCGGTCGAATTGCCCTTGTTCCCAAGCTCCAGCTTGGGAACAACAGACTGGGGACTTAACGGAGCATGCGGCCGCCAGATTCTTACCGGCGAGTCGGCAATGGACGGGTTTTATTATGCATGCATCAGTAAGCAATAAATCATCGTTTTGTTATGCATTGCTGTACTGTTGTTTGGTCTGGCTACTGCCCGCTTTAAGCTATGCCGATACGTTTGGCGTAGAGGTGAAAAATGCCGAGATTGCTACGCAAGGCAACAGCTATGTGTTGTCTGCGGACATGGATTATCGGCTCAGTGCCAGGGCAAAAGAAGCGCTACAAAACGGCGTGCCTTTGTATTGGGATATACACATTAAAACGCTGCAACATCGCGGTTATTTATGGGATAAAACACTGGTCAATACCAGTGTCCGTTACCGAATTCAATATCATGCCTTGCTGAATATGTACCGGGTCAGAAATGAGGGTAGCCGCGAACTGTATAATTTTTCCACGCTGTCTGCGGCGCTGGATTCGATGTCGACGCTACGTAATTTCCGTGTGCTGGATAAGGCGCTTTATGAGTCGGGAGAGCGCTACGCAGTCGGCATCAAAGTGACGCTGGACCGGGACGCCCTGCCTTTGCCGCTACGCCCGATTGCTTATACTAATCCTCAATGGTATTTATCCAGCGACTGGACATTATGGCCTTTGACAAAATAAAACCCCCTATCAGCTTGTCCATATTGGTCCTGTTTGGCTTGATTTTGCTGTTGTTGCAGCTGATGAGTTCGGCAACGCAGGAGTCTTCAGAGTTGAGCGCAATGTACTCCTGGCTGCTGTTGGTCAATGCGCTGGGATCGGTGGTGTTGCTGGGCTTGGTCGGTGCCAATATTTACTCCCTGGCGCGGCAGTTAAAGAAACGCGAGGCGGGTTCGAGGTTAACCACGCGCATGGTGTCGCTGTTTGTGGTGCTGGCTTTGGCGCCCGCCGCTATTGTGTTTTATTTTTCCATGCAGTTCCTGCATCAGGGTATCGACAGCTGGTTTAATGTGGAAATAGACCGGGCGATGGAAGATGCTCTGGAGCTCAGTCAGGCGTCATTAGACCAGCGGATGCGCTGGCATTTACGGCAAACGCAGCAATTGACCGCGAAATTGGTGGAGTCGTCGGAAACGCTGGCAACGCTGGAAATGGAAAACCTGCGTGAACTTTCCGGAGCATCCGAGATGACCTTGTTTTCCCGGCAGGGCAGGATTATTGCCTCAAGCAGCATCAATCCCGGCGATATTTTGCCGAGTTTGCCGGATGAACATACCTGGTTACAGTTGCGGCAGAATGCAGAGTACGTCGCTTTGGCGCCGGTGCGCGAAGATGAATTAATGATCCGGGTTATCGTTACCGTCAAGGGCAAGGAGCCGCAATATTTACAGGCTTTATATCCGGTGCCGGTAAGAATTGCCGACTTGGCCGATTCGGTGGAATTTGCCTTTGTGCGTTATCAGGAGATGCATTTTTTAAGGCACTCGTTAAAACTGAGTTTCTCTCTGGCCTTGTCGCTGGTTTTGTTGATGAGTTTACTGGCGGCCATTTGGGTGGCTTTCATCAGTATCCGTAATATTGTTGCGCCGGTAAAGGCGCTGGTTAAAGGGACGCAGGCAGTGGCTTCCGGGCATTATGACCAGGAGTTGCCGGTTATGGCCCAAGATGATTTGGGCTTTCTGGTGGAGTCCTTCAACGAGATGACGCATCGTATTGCCAGGGCCAGCGATGAAACCCGAATGGCCGGTATTGAGGTGGAAAATCAACGGGCTTATCTGGAAACGATACTGGCTAATTTAACGGCGGGAGTGATCAGTTTCGACGCGGAACATAAGATACGCACGGCGAATCAGGCGGCCTACCGGATTTTCCATATTCATGTGAATCAGTTTGTCGGTCGGACGTTGCTGGAGTTGGTTCAGAACTATGCGGAACTGGCCGAACCGTTAAAATCCATTCAGCGCTTATTGGAGCAAGCCGATGATATATGGCAGCAGCGGATTGCTTTTTTAGGTTCCAACGGTCGGCAGGAATTGCTGTGCCGAGGTACGCCGCTGTTTTCCCAGGAAGGTTTGAGAGTCGGGGCGGTCGTCGTTTTTGATGATGTGACCGATTTGATTCAGGCGCAGAAAAATGCGGCGTGGGGAGAAGTGGCGAGAAGGTTGGCTCATGAAATCAAGAATCCGTTAACGCCCATACAGTTATCGGCAGAACGGTTGCAGCACAAGCTGGCCGACAAGTTGACTGACGGTGATGCGGAGATGTTGCGGCGCTCAACCACCACCATTGTGCAGCAGGTTGAGGCGATGAAGGAAATGGTCGATGATTTTTCGGAATATGCCAAACCTTCCAAAAAGCAGACGGTGGATATTGATTTACCCGGTTTGGTTCAGGAAGTGTTAGCGCTTTATGCGTTAAAGTCGGGAGTCAAGTTTAAAGCCGATTACGATACCGGTTTGTTGATGATTAAGGGCGATCCGGTTAGTATCCGGCAAGTGCTGCACAATCTGATAAAAAATGCGCTGGAAGCGATAGATGCCAAGGGTTTGATCGAAATAAGCCTGCATCGGGTACAAAAAAATAACACCGATTTTATTGAAATAGCGCTTTATGATGATGGACCGGGCATTAAGGATGAGCAAATTGAACAAATCTTCGAACCCTACGTTACCACCAAGGTTAAGGGAACGGGGTTGGGCTTGGCGATAGTCAAAAAGATAATTGAAGAACATGGCGGTGCGATATGGGTCGACACCAGCCGCAAAGTGGGAGCGGGATTTATCATTCAGCTTCCGGCGTGTAATTTTTGAGATGCCGTAAAAAATATGAATGCACAAACACCGCGTATATTGGTTGTAGATGATGAGCCGGACATTCGCCGACTGGTCTGTGAGATTCTTGAGGATGAGGGCTATCAGGTCGCTACGGCTGAAAATGCCGGTGCAGCCAGGGAGTTAAAAAAGGCTAAAGCGCCCGATTTGATCCTGCTTGATATTTGGATGCCGGATACTGACGGCATTACCTTGTTGAAAGAATGGGTTGCGGAAGAGGCCATGCTTTGCCCCGTGGTTATGATGTCTGGACATGGTTCTGTTGAAGCTGCCGTTGAGGCAACCCGGTTGGGGGCGTATGACTTTCTTGAAAAGCCGTTGTCGCTGGCAAAATTATTATTGATCGTAGAAAGGGCTTTGGAAGCCAGTAGCCTGCAAATAGAAAATGCGGGGCTTAAGCAGCAATTGCACGCCGATATTGAACCGGTTGGCAAGAGCGCTACCGTTGCGAGACTCAAGGATCAATTAAAGCGCTTGGCTCAGCACGACGCCAGGGTGTTGTTTGTCGGCGAGGCGGGCGTTGGCAAGGAGATGTATGCCCGATACCTGCATAATAACAGTGCGCATCGGGACGGCCCCTTTGTGGATGTGGCGGTAGGCAGCATATCGCCGGAAAATTCGGCGGTGGAATTTTTCGGCAAAGAGGATGCGGGTAAAATTTATCCCGGCCTATTGGAGCGGGCGCATAAAGGAACGTTGTTTTTAGGCGAAATTTGCGGCATGGATAAGGAAACCCAGTTAAAGCTGCTCGGTGCCCTAGAGTCCAGTTCTTTCCTGCGGGTAGGGGGTAGCGAGGCGGTTCGTGTCGATGTCCGCGTGGTGGCGTCAACCCGCATTGCCTTGGATGAGGAGGTCAAGGCCGGGCGTTTTCGACAGGACTTGTATTATCTGCTTAATGAAGTCTCGCTCGATATTCAGCCGCTTCGGGAGCACAGTGAGGATGTGCCGGCATTGCTGAGTTTTTATATCGATTATTTTGTCAGTCAGGATAGATTGCCTTTTCGGAAGTTTTCCATGGCGGCGCAAAATTTCTTACGTAATTACAGCTGGCGTGGCAACGTGCGGGAATTGAAAAACCTGGTGCAGCGGTTGATGATTCTGGGTGCCGGCGAAGATATAGAGATTGATGAGGTGAAGGCGGCACTGGGTTCGGTGATCAGTGATGCCGTTACTTCCCACGCGGTGCCTGAATTTTTTAATTTACCGTTAAAAGAGGCCAGGGATCATTTTGAGAAAGCTTATCTGGAGTATCATTTTGAAAGAACCGGCGGCAGCGTTGCAAAATTGTCAGCCGCAGTGGGCATGGAGCGAACACATCTTTATCGCAAGTTGCATTCATTGAATATTAAGTTGTAGGCGAAGGGCGAAAGGTGTGCGGTTTTTTCGCCTTTTGCCCTTTGCCTTTCGCCTGAATCACAAATAAACTTGAAACATCCCCTGATTCTTAGTAAAATCTCGTTTTTTATATTAAGCCTTTAACAGTAAGCCTAAGCAACGATGAAAACATTTAGTGCAAAGCCAGCAGAAGTTAAGCGTGATTGGTACGTGGTCGATGCAGAAGGAAAGACTCTTGGTCGTCTTGCTTCTGAAATTGCGCTACGCCTTCGCGGTAAACATAAACCAGAATACACACCGCATGTTGATACCGGTGATTACATTATTGTAGTAAATGCAGAGAAAATAGGCGTTACCGGCAATAAAGAAAAGAATAAATTGTATCAGCACCATACAGGTTACATCGGTAATCTTAAGACTGTTACCTTGGGTAAATTGAGAAAAACTTTCCCCGATCGTATTCTTACTACAGCAGTTAAAGGAATGTTACCTAACAATCCACTGGGTCGTGCAATGTTCAAGAAATTGAAAGTTTATGCAGGTCCTGAACACGATCATCAGGCTCAACAGCCACAAGTATTAGAATTATAAGCGGGTAGATCATGGTAGCAGCAGCTCAGTACTACGGAACAGGTCGTCGTAAATGTGCAATAGCACGCGTTTACGCAACGTCAGGTACCGGAAAAATCACTATTAACAAGAAAACTATCGAAGAATATTTCGGCCGTAAAACCGACCAGATGGTTTCTCGTCAACCATTAGGTTGTGTTGATATGGAAGGTAAATTCGATATTAATGTAATCGTTAAAGGCGGCGGTCCATCCGGCCAAGCCGGCGCCATTCGTCACGGTCTGACCCGTGCGTTGATGGTATACGATGAAGCCCTACGTCCAGCGCTTAGAAAAGCAGGTTTTGTTACCCGCGATTCGCGTATTGTAGAACGTAAAAAAGTGGGTTTACACAAAGCCAGAAAACGTCCACAGTACTCGAAACGTTAATCGACTACTTCCATGTAGTGACTCACGTTACTCATGTGAAAATAAAAGGGCTGCATTCGTAAGGATGCAGCCCTTTTTTATGGATATTTAAAGGGGATTGGGCAGTGAAAATTTCGATAGTTGTTCCTGTTTATAATGAAGCTGATAATATTAGCGCTTTAATTGCAGAGATCGTTAGGGCTATGAATCAGGCCGAAGCCTATGAAATTATCTATGTCGATGACGGGAGCAATGACGAAACCGCGGCAGTTTTACAGCAGACGCAACAAAATATCAAAATGCTACGCGTCATTCATCATCAGCAAAGCTGCGGACAAAGCGCCGCCATTTACACCGGAGTAAAGGCAGCAAGCTACCCCTGTATCGCAACGCTGGATGGCGATGGACAAAATGATCCGGCCGATATTCCCCGGTTATATGGGGTGTTGATGCAGCAAAGAAAAATCAGCAGCAATTTATGGATGATAGCCGGATGGAGAAATAAACGTCATGATTCCGCTTGGCGGCTTTTTTCATCGAAAGTGGCTAATGCCGTTCGATCCCGGCTATTAGGCGATAATACACCGGATACCGGTTGCGGTTTAAAAGTGTTTTTAAGAGATGAGTTTCTGGGCTTGCCGTATTTTGATCATATGCATCGATTTTTACCCGCGTTGATTTTAAGGGCGGGTGGACAGGTGATTTCCGAACCGGTTAATCATAGAGGCAGGGCGCATGGCTACTCGAAGTATGGAACGTTAGATCGGCTTTGGGTAGGAATTGTCGACATATTAGGCGTGATATGGTTGCAGAAACGGGCAAAACTGCCGGAGGCAAACGAAGTTGAACGTGGATAAAGAGACTATTTGGCTTATTATAGGTTTTTTGGGGCAGGCGTTATTTTCAGCCCGATTTATAGTGCAATGGCTTAAGAGCGAACGTGAGAAAAAAAGCGTGTTTCCTATCGCTTTCTGGTATTTCAGCATCGGCGGTGGCGTTACCCTGTTGGCTTATGCGGTTTACCGGCAAGATCCGGTTTTTATCGTGGGGCAACTTACCGGTCTGTTTATTTATTTCCGGAATCTGTATTTTGTGGTTCACGAGCGTAAAAATTTAGGCCTTGAATAGTGTCATGCATCAATTGCGGTCTGCCAGCCTTTGGATTTTCCTGCTTTGGGGTGTTTTAACCACCGTCAGTCTAACTATTCGGCCATTATTTCCCGTCGATGAAACCCGATATGCCGCCGTTGCGTGGGAAATGTGGCTCAGAAATGATTTTCTAGTCCCTTACTTAAACGGGGAGATCTACAGTCACAAACCCCCGTTGTTATTTTGGTTGATGCAGTTAAGTTGGTGGCTGACGGGTGTTAACGACTGGTCGTTGCGCCTGATTTCACCGCTTTTTCCCTGGCAACATTATTTTTATCCGGCGCAGTGGCGGGTATTTTATGGCCTGAACGCAAACGGGTCGAAACGCTTACTCCGTTGATCTTGCTGGGACTGTTTGTTTGGGCGATCTACAGCACATTGACCATGTTCGATATGATGCTGGCATTTTTTGCATTATTGGGTATCTACAGTCTGTTGAAGCTCGTTGATTCGGACTTGTCCTTAAAATACTGGGCGCTGTTGGGAATAGCCATCGGTGGCGGCGTGCTTAGCAAAGGCCCGGTAATCTTGTTGCATATTTTGCCTGTCGCATTATTGGCTCCCTGGTGGTTGAAGACGGCTGGTTTTCGTTGGCAGCATTGGTATTTCGGGCTGATTATCGCTATTTTAGCCGGAGCCGTCATCGCGTTGTGCTGGGCAATACCGGCCGGAATTGCCGGCGGCGAGGCTTATAGAAAGGCGATTTTCCTGGGACAGACCAGCGGGCGGTTGGTCGAGTCTTTTGCGCATCAGTTGCCGTGGTGGTGGTATTTAGAGATTTTGCCGTTACTACTATTACCGTGGTTGCTTTGGAAGCCCTTGTGGGCCGGATTACGCAAGCTCACCTATCAGGATTCGGGCATCCGTTTTTGTTTGGCTTGGGCGATACCGGTTTTTATCGCGTTTTCCCTGATCAGCGGCAAGCGTATCCACTATCTATTACCCTTGGTGCCTGCTATGGCCTTGATATTGGCGCGTGCCGTAGATGAAATAACGGAGCCTGAGCGCTGGGAACGAGCCCACAGCGTTGCGATGGCGGTTTTCGGATTGCTGGGCGCGGTATTAATGTTGTTACCCCGCTTAAATGATGCTTATCATTGGCGGGCCGAGTTATCGTTAATCTCGCCAGTGTGGGGAAGTCTGCTGGTCATGAGTGCGGTGATTTTGGGAATAACCAAGGCAAAAAGCGCGCAGGATTCGGTTCTCTATATTTGCATAGCCTCGGTTATCGCGTTAATAACGGTTTGCGGCGGCTTTTTTGAAGCTAAATCCGACCGCTACGATACCCGGCCCGCCGCCCAGGCAATTGCCGCTTTAATGGCTGAAAACAGGGATATTGCTTTTTACGGCAATAAGTATCACGGTCAATATCATTTTGCCGGGCGTCTTAAACAGGCGATTACCGTGGTGCCGTACATCGACGATTTATACGACTGGGCCAAACATCATCAGACCGGTTATATCATCGTTACCTATAAGGATTCCGAGGCCTTGCTCCTGTCGCTCGTCAGTCGCCATTATCCTTTCAGAAGTCAAAATGTAGGCTTACTTTCCTGTCGGGTACTGTTGGCGAATCCTAAGCTTAGGGCGGCTTTGACACCGTAGATTATACGGTCGTTTGAAGATGCGGACTTTTCGTTTAAGTCCGCATGGTTGGGTTGCCTGCTCTCCGGCAACCCTCTGGCATTGCGAAGTTTCGCAGCTGCAGCGTTTAAATGGGAATATCATCCACGCCGTCAGCCGCTGTATCGATGGCGTCATGAGCGCTATTGCCAACTCCCGGCACGATTGATACAACCGCTCCGCCTAAACGCATGGGTACGGAGGCAATTTTTGTTAATACGCACCCTTGTAAAATAAGGGTTGCGGCTAATAAATAGACAGTTTTTAATTTCATTTTTAATCCCTGTTGGCAAATAGATAGAGGGCCTATTCGATAATGCCCGCTGTACAATAAACTAATGGCTTATCAATTGCCATGAGCAATATTTTTTTAGCGGATAAACATCGCCAAGTTCTCCGAACGGCTGAAAAATCAAATCGATACGGAGTTCGGGCATCGGCCTAACCCAGCTTGACCCGTTGCCCAAGCGCCGCAGATTGCAAGGCGGCAACGATGATTTGGCAATTGGCTTTTGCATCTTCCAGCGACAGAGCGGGGGCATTGCCGTTTAATACGCAATCGCTGAAATGCTCGATTTCCAGACGGAAGTGATTGGCCTGAGGCAGCCGTTCTTCACCTTGCCCGCCGTCTTCAGTCCACCATGAAATTACCGGCACATCGCCGGGCATGCACCAGACGTTGTGGCATTTAATGCCGCCTTGGGTGCCGATGATTTCATATTCGCAACGTCTTGCGCGCTCGAAGCTGAAATCGAAATGCGCATATTTTCCGTCGCCGAAATCGATGATGCCGCTGGTTGCACTATCCGCGCCGCTCTCGACATACTTGGCTATGGCGGTTACCGAGGCGGCAGGCTCGTCGAAAAACATCCGCGCTGAATGGATCGCATAACAACCGATGTCCCACATCGCGCCGCCGCCGTTTTCGACGCTTTCCGCCAAACGATAGATCCGCGCAGGCCGCATCATGAACGAATAGCTGGAGCGCACCGACCTGACTTCGCCGATCAGTCCCGACTGGATCAATTCCCGCACTCTTGCATGTTGCGGGTGGAAGCGGTACATGAAACCTTCCATGACGGTGACGTTATGCCGCTGTGCGGCGGCTTGAATGGCGTCTATGTCGGCCACCGTTAACGCCATGGGTTTTTCGCACAGTACATGTTTGCCGTGTTCGATGGCGCGCAACGTCCATTCGGCATGTTGGTGATTGGCAAGCGGCAGGTACACGGCATCGATTTCCGGATCATCGAGTAATGCCTCAAGGTTGTCGTAAGTGCGCACTTGCTGCTGTTGCGGCGCGTACTGTGCCAGTGTTTGTGCGGCGGCTCCGGGGCGACGACTGGCTATGGCAACCAGCTCGGCATTGGATGCTTCGACGATGGCAGGCATTAGACGCTCGTTGATGCGCGCCGCACCTAAAATGCCCCAGCGCAGTTTTGTTTTGTTATTCATCGGATCTACCTTGGGTGTAGGGTTCGTTTATTTCAAAAGAGGATGATCTTTCGGCAATTGCCGCGCTATCCATAACGCTAATTTATGTTTCATATTCACCCCGTTTTCCTGGTCAAGCGCCAAGGGCTGGATAAGTTGGTCATTGACCAGCAGACGATACAGACATTCAGTCTTGTCTTTTGCCGAATCGGTCGAGGAAAATCCTGAATAGCCGCGGTTTTTCGCATAATTTTCAGCAACTTCTATCGCTTTTTTTAGCAGCTGAGGCTCATTTTTCAATTTAGCCATTGATGCTTCCCTCCGGGTTACCGATGTTTAAATAATCCCACGCTTGGTCAATGAAGCCTTGTAGGGGTTGGTATTGGTCTTTGTAATTCATTTTTTGGCAATCGGCAATCCAAAACCCAAGATACAGCCACTCCAGTCCCTGTTCTTGCGCATATTGAATCTGCCACAGCACCGCATAAACGCCGAGGCTATGGCTGGAAAATTTGGGGTCAAAGAAGGTATAAACGGCGGAGAGGGCATTATCAAGGCGGTCTACAATCGCCACTGCGGCAAGTTCATCGGCAATGGAAAATTCTATAAAGAGGGTATCGCACCATGAACTGCCTAAAAACCTGATGTACTCATCGGGACTCGAGTGTGCCATGTTGCCCTCGGCATGACGTTGATTTTGGTAGCGCAGATAAAGATCGTAATGGGCTTGCTCAAAGGCGGCGGGCTTGATTATTGCCGTGGTTTCCCGGATTTTTTTGCACACAACGCTTTTGGTTGCGACTGGGTTTAAATTGCGCAACGGGCAAGCGCACCGGAACGCATTGCGAACATTGCGCGCATTGGGGACGGTAAACGTCATCCCCGCTACGCCTGAAACCATGAGCAATAAGTTGCGAATAAACGGCGGTATTAAGTTCAAATGAGGGATTAACAAACGCCGTTTGCGCTTGCTCGCCCTCTAAATAGCTGCAAGGATGCGGGGCGGTAATCAATAAAGGAACAGAGGTCATAAAAGTTGCAGTGGTCAATTTAAAGGTCTTTGTCGTTCCCATGCTCCAGCCTTGCTAAACGCGGCGCAGAAGCCTGGGAATAATGTCCGTTTTTCTCTTGGCTGTTCAAGATACGCATAGTACGCCCTATTTGACAGTCGCGTCCCGTAAATCCCGGACCATCAGGGCAATTGCGCTATAAACCAAGATTTGGCAAGCCATAAATTAGAAGGCATTCCCTCGAATGAGATACCTTAAACGCGGTGCCGGGGTGTTGGAATCCATAGCGGTTTACGGCGTGGATGGCAGAAGCGTCGGCAGTCACTGACGGGGACAACGTAGTGCGATTGCCCCGGTATTCGTTATAACAATGATCCGCGTAGCTGCTGTAACCGGTACGTATCCTATCGTGAGTCATCGGTCGGCACGAGCAAGGGAGACGGTTCCTGATAAACCTTTATTTTAGTAAGATTTATTTTCAATAAAATGGGGATTATTATATAAAACAAATAAATTCTATTAACCGCACTATTTTTCCGCAACAGGAGTTTCATCGAACAAGCTTAAAAAAACAGTGTCGGTTAGATGTGGGGGCTATTATGTATATAAATAAACCTTTGTTAAAACCGGAAACGGCAATTGTTAATAGCGTCAATGAAGCTAAAGGAAACGCTGAGCATTGTAATTTTCAAATAGCGAGTAATTTAGAAGCCGGTAAAACCCGGCTGGCTAATATCCTGGCTCAATTTCCCGCCACTGCATTATGGGTGCTTCATAGATACGAAGCAGACGCCCACAAGCCTGAGCAGACTGCCGAAGCGCCACTGACAGCGGAATTTACGATTACTTTAGCCAAAATCAAGAGCCATTACTTACTGGCAAGCTTGTCGTTTTCAGGTCGAGGTTTCAATCGTGAAGCCGAAGCCGCTGAAAAACAACAGTTAACCGAGACACTGCAAGCATTTCCTTTTTCTACTGAAGACCTGTTAGTGCTGACTGAACTCATTATTTATGCTTTCACAACCCGGGATGATGTCAGTCAGACCGCTAAAAGTCATTCCGATTCGATTATTAAACGGCAGGAAGGATCAACTCGGCGCAGCAAGTTAAATTTGCCTGATATAATTGACGCCATGCGCGCCAGCCAATTTGACGAGCAATTTCTTTTTTGTCCGGTACTGATATGCAGCAATACGTGACTGATATGATTTTTGCCGAACAGCTTTGGTTAAGTTCAAGACAAGCGTTAGCGGAGGCAAATTCCGGCTTGGTTTTATTCCTGGCCAACCAGTACAAGTGCGGTTTTTTAGACTTTGACGATTTGGTGCAGGAAGGTCAAACCGGCTTATTAAGGGCTATCGACAAATTTGATTATCACTTGGGATTTCAATTTTCAACTTACGCGGCGTATTGGATCAAACAGGCTATTTCCCGCGCCCTGTCTCGCAACGAAAGGGTCGTGCGCGTACCTTGCGAACAAGTGGCTAATATTCATAAAGTATTGCGCGCCAAAAATGAGTTGCTTTCAAAAACGGGTAGAGAGCCTTCCATTAAAGAATTAACCGAATATTCAAAAATACCCGATGATCAAATTAATGTTATTTTATCCATTTCGCAAACGGCCGTGTCGCTGGAAAATTTGGATGACGATGAAGACTCATTGGCACCGATTGATTTTTTAGAGCAGCAAGTTTTTGCCAATCCGTTTAAAAAAATAGAGCAATCGGATCTTAAAACATGGCTTGGCAAAGCGATTAAAATCCTTGATCCACGGGAGTTAAAGGTTATTTGTTGTCATTTTGGCATCAATACCGGTAATGAAATGACTTTGCAGGAAATTGGCGCAGAACTTAACTTAACCAGAGAGCGGGTTAGGCAGATTCAGGTTAAGGCGCTCAATAAAATGAAACTCAGCTACGGTAAGCAATTAATGAGTTTTTTATGATTAACGCTCATTATTTAAGCGGTCGCATCGGTTGCCTGTCGATTGCGACACTTTTGACCCACATGGATGGCGGCCGCCATCCATGTGGTTCGTAACCAGGAGATACACATGAAGAAATATTTGTTTAATGTTCTGATTTTTTGCGTTGTGATTGGCGGGGCATATTTAATTTATGACCGCGTCAAATCAACGCCTCCGATACAGGATACCCTGGCCTATTCGGATTTTATCAGCAAGGTAAAGCATGGGCAGGTTGAGCGTGTGGAAGTGTCCGGCCAGATGCTCAGTGTTCGGACTTCAGACGGTCAAAACTATGAAACGTTTAATCCCGGGGATGGGCATTTAATTGACGATCTTCTGAGTGCAGGCGTTCAGATAAGGACAGTGCCGCCGCAGCAGGAGACATTGCTGATGAGAATATTTATCTCCTGGTTTCCGATGCTGTTGATGATACTGGTGCTGGTTATTTACATGCGCAGAACTCAAGGCGGCATGGGCGGCGGCGGTTTTGGCAAGAGCAAGGCCAAATTGCTTGAAGAAGACAAAATGACCGTCCACTTCAGTGACGTTGCCGGTTGTGAAGAGGCCAAAGAAGAAGTGGCCGAGCTGGTTGATTTTCTGCGCGATCCGCAAAAATTCCAGAAATTGGGCGGGCAAATACCGCGCGGCATCTTGATGGTCGGCCCTCCGGGAACCGGTAAAACGCTGATTGCCAGAGCCATTGCCGGTGAAGCGGGCGTTAAATTTTTCACCATTTCAGGTTCGGATTTTGTCGAAATGTTTGTCGGCGTGGGCGCGTCCAGGGTCAGGGATATGTTTGCCCAGGCTAAAGAACATGCGCCGTGCATTATTTTTATCGACGAGATTGATGCGGTCGGTCGCCAGCGCGGCGGCCCCGGCATGGGCGGCGGCAATGACGAGCGGGAGCAAACCCTCAACCAGTTGCTGGTGGAAATGGACGGATTTAACGGTAACGAAGGCGTTATCGTCATAGCCGCGACCAACCGCGCCGATGTGCTGGATAAAGCCCTGCTCAGGCCGGGCCGTTTCGATCGCCAAGTCAATGTCGGTTTGCCCGACGTGCGCGGTCGCGAGCAGATACTGAATGTGCATATCAAAAAAGTGCCTGCGGCTGCCGATGTCGAATTGAAATACATTGCAAGGGGAACGCCCGGTTTTTCAGGCGCCGATCTTGCCAATGTGGTCAATGAAGCCGCGCTGTTTGCCGCCCGCGCCAACAAACAGGAAGTCGCCATGGCTGATCTTGAAAAAGCCAAGGACAAAATCCTGATGGGCGCAGAACGGCACACCATGGTCATGACCGATGAGGATAAATTGCTAACCGCGTACCATGAAGCGGGGCATTGTATCGTCGGGCAAAAATCCCCCGATCATGACGCCGTTTATAAAGTCAGCATCATGCCCAGAGGCAGAGCCTTGGGAATCACCATGTTCCTGCCCGACCGGGATCAATACAGCGCCAGCAAACGCAAGCTGGAAAGCCAGATAGCCAGTTTGTTCGGCGGCAGGATTGCGGAACTGATGATTTACGGCGGCGACCGCGTGACTACCGGCGCGTCGAATGATATTGAAAGAGCTACGGAATTGGCTCGCAACATGGTTACTCGCTGGGGTTTTTCAGAAAAGCTCGGTCCTTTGGTTTATGGCGAGGAAGGCGGTCAGCCGTTTATGGGGCATCCGGGTGTCCAGGGCAGTTCTGTATCGAGTAATGTCGCACAGCTTATCGATGAAGAAATACGCTCAGTAATAGACCGTAACTATCAACGCGCTGAAACGATTTTGCAGGAGAATATTGTTATCCTGCACAAAATGGCCGATGCGCTGATGAAATGGGAGACCATAGATCGACTGCAAATTGAGGATTTAATGGCCGGTAAAGATCCGCGTCCGCCCGTGGAAGACGAGGATTTGCAAGTGAGCAAGCCTTCGGAACCCAGCAATGGCGTGCAAGGAAAAACGGATAAAAAAGCAATTAGTGCAACAACAAACAAACCTGCCGGACAAGTTTGAGCTACGCTTGTTGGTTTTATCTTAAATAACTGATGTTATGCAGTTAGTCGAATTTCGACCGCTTTAACATTAAGGAGTCGCTAGCGCGACACTTGATTGAATCGGGTTGTCGCACCCGAAGGCGAGTTACTTTCTTTTGTCTTCGCCTCGGCAACCTGCTCCTGCGTTGCTCTACCTCCTGCATCCA